>Ga0210059_1001349_pt1 | contig 36591 bp, 18 predicted proteins | sample Ectturendosymbi2_FD_188042 | JGI IMG/M metagenome (GOLD analysis project Ga0210059, IMG submission 188042) | Ecteinascidia turbinata endosymbiont from Florida, USA - Sample 2 (SPAdes) (version 2) | ecosystem: Host-associated > Tunicates > Ascidians > Unclassified | place: Key West, Florida... | reverse complement strand
CTCAACCAGCCCTGCTGCTAACACAAACCAAATTTTAATTGAAGACGTTTTACAAGTAGTAATAAAAGTAACAAAAAGCGTCAAATCAACGTCAGGTGAAATAAGCATAAAAACAACAACAAAAAACTGTGGGGAAAAGCATGCCTATGTACAGGGGGTGGGGTGAGTAACTATAGAGGTAGATAGGATGGAAAATAGTGGCATCAGCGCAATATTGCAGAATGGGACAAGAATATAAAACGAAGATCAAACAGAATGTGACAAACATATAAAACGAAGATCAACAGGAAGTCTGGCAAGATAGGAGGACTTTTTTATATTTTTTGCCGAATGAATAAGGCGAAGATGATTTCAATTTTTCCGGAATGTTAGACCAAATTTTCGGACCAATATACTTTAGAGAAAGCTGACCCAGAGATGTTTTCATTCTGGATAAATAATATTTTTGCGGAGAAGCAAGTCTTGTTTGATATTTGTGGACTGGTGCAATCTCGACAAAGTAGTTATCAAAGTGGTTAGGTAATCCACCATTATGAAAGGAGTACATGAATTTGGCAACTGACAATTGAAATAATTCAGGTATTTCTAAAATTTTGTGCTTGGAATAGAGTATAGTTGTTTTAGTTTTGTTATATTCAAGTGTTCTCACAGCTTTATTTTGCAATCTAATTAAAGGGAGTAAAGTCGTCTTGTTGGCCCTTTGACTGCTAAGTTTCACGGTGATGTCGTGCTACTTGAACCCTATGCAATGGAGAGAACGGTATTAAAGTCATGCTGTCTTCATCGTTGGTTGATTTTATGTTGTCTCGCAAAACCATGCAGTTACAAAACCAGTCATAAATCCACTTTATAAACTGGCATTTAAAAGTAGCTACAGCTGAAAAAGAATGTTTCGTCAAGACCTATCACCGTACGACAACCAACAAGTAGATCGGATGTTCCGTCTCTTTTCCATTAGCCTGACTATACAGTAGATTATAGAACATCTCTCACTTACAGTATGCTTAGGTTCAGGAAAAAAACATAATGAAACAGTAATTCATTTACTTTCAAACATCTCTCGGGAGGGTCGCGAAATTAGAAGCCCTACAGCAGAACAGCCATGTCCAACCCGCGGCCCAGTCGAAGGTTTTGTGCGGCCCGGCTTAGGTTTTCGGTATAGTGTAAGTAGCCTAAATACTGACAACTTGTTCTTATTTCGTTAATCTTGAATTTCACATTTTTGATGCAGGTACAGTTCTCACTGCCACTTTATCGTGTCTGTTACCATTTCGAACGCTTTCGGTACATTGTCTTAAACTAAATTTTGTTTGCTAAGATCAAAGTAGGCGATTAAATGTACGGCCCTCATTAATATGTCATTCAATGTGCGGCCCTGGTTAAGATAGAGACATTATTTTTGGCTCAGTAAGCCATTTGGGTTGGACATGGCTGTCCTAGAAGGTCTCAGAATACTTCCTGATTTTCAGAAAGCTCGGATAATTCTGATGGCTCCACACCAAAGCGCTACCAAACCAGATCGGAGATGGAATTATGCCACCTGGTCCTCGAGTGACCACTTTCCCGTGTTTGTAGTCAACAGGACTAGCTTCACCAACCTTTCTTGGAACATTCTGGTCAGGTGGCTGAAACATCGTAGCTGTTATCCCTATATTCGGAGAAGTGGCTCGACATCCAGGGCTTCTATGAATTTCACAGCTGCGCACTTTAGGAAACACCAATTTAAAAGTAAAACGCTGAAAGCAAACATACCTTCGCAGCTTGATCCTGACGCAGCGCTGCGGTATCCAAGCATGCACGAGCAATAGTATGAACCATCAGTGTTCTGGCAAGTGCCTCCGCTACATTTAGTTGCATTGTCTTTGCATTCGTTGATGTCTGTAAGGTTTGTCGCACGAAGCGCATTGGTTAGTGTCTTAGTTACCACTTGTTTTATGATTTAAAAATAAGCCTGTAAGTGACGAAAAAATTGTGGTGGTCTGCTTGACAGAGCAACGCCTTTGACAAAATCGAGCAAGTAAAACTATTACCACTGCTGCTAAACCAGAGCACGCATGGTGCAATCTGTGATAGGGCTGTTTTGTAACAACACGTCACCTGCCGAAGTAGAAAATAAAACGCTGTAGATTTGTAGTAATTCAAAAAACGAAAACGTTGATATTCGTTTATTGAGCCTTGCACGCGTTCATAGGCGTAGCCAGGTAGGGCCAGGAGGCTTTGGCTTCCTCCAAGTTTTAGCAGATCTATTCATTTTGTGCTTTGAGAAGCGGCGTCCCAAGCAAAAATACTGTCGCACGTCTAAAATCAAACATTTTGGCCCAAAGAATATTTTGGGCTGGTTACGCCACTGCACGCGTTCATTGCTCAAGTCAGCTTGCGATATGACAGCCTCTGAGCGTTCCAGAGAAAGAAAGTATAGAGTATATTGGCCAGTGCGGCACCAGTACCGGGAACAAGGGTTACCACCAGCGCTGCGTGCCGCATTCTATCGACGATGTAACTCGTGTACGCGCGTCACGTACCGTCAGTGGAATGAAGCGATGGTAAACAAAAAATGGTATATAGCACGCCTACAGCGATACAGGACACAGGTATGCCCTCGCGAATGTCATCAAAAACCTCTTGTAAAGGTTTCGTGTTTGATGGAACAACCGCTAGCGCAGGGTTGCCAACCTGAGGTACATGTACCTCTAGGGGTAGATTGCCTATCTGAAGGGGTACATTTAAGGTTAGCAATAGGGGGCGGCACTATCTCAGTGGTAAAGTGTCCGCCTCTCAATTGGCAGGTGACGTGTTCGATCCACGGTCACTGAGTGAACTGCCGTAGCACTCCTTGGGCAAGAGTGTTCACCCAAAATCGCCCCGGCAGGGGGCAAACTTCAGGCTTCGGCCCGTCGCTAACTGCCGTCACCAAAAATTCGAATTTGAAAAAAGGTTAGCAATAGAAGGAAAACAAATTTATATATCATTCATTTAGCAATATTCATACATATATCAGTGAATACTATTTTCAAAAATCATTTTGTGCTTATTGTTTAGTACATCTATGCTTAGACATGATAAAATATTTGGGAAAAGGTCGACCAAACGAGTATCAAACATATTCCAGTTTGGTGCGGACTTGCACTCGCCTACCTCATCTTCTTTAACGTTTAGGGGTACACGCTCATCTGTCGAAATGCTGAAGGGGTACATGGTCAGAGAAAGGTTGGGAACCCCTGCGCTTGTGACGCGCACGAGGAAAACCTCCGCAACATTTAACTTTGGTATAAATGTTCCGCTTACAATGATGCAACAAATACCATCAAGAAAAAGGAAACAGTGGCTTTGTCATCAAGCTTTGATGAACAACATGATTAAAAAAACATTAACGTTGTTAAGTTTTACGCTCAAGGAGCAGGATTTAAAATCCCGAACATCCTGAATCAAAATTTTCGCCCGTAACCGTCTTTCCTTGCTGCAGAATCAGGTACAGAACAGCCTCACCTATACAAGTAGTTCCGAAGTCACTGGTTGTGTAGCCTGGTCCGCACGACCGAGGTACGGAGCAACGATACGATCCCGGTGTATTGATACACACAGCTTTATCACCGCAAAGGTTGTCGATGGCATCGCATTCATTAATATCTGCAAACGGCCTGGACGTTACGCACCATTTTCAACCAATGCTATTACATGAAGTCAGTCATTTTGTAGACATATCAAACTGAACCCTGCATACTAAATAACCCGGATAAATCAATCTCGTCTTTCCACCAATGTAACAAATGTAATTTTCGTCAAACGTTTCGAACAGTTTTTGAGAAAATAGCAAATAAACTTCCTCGTTAATTCGAAAAACTGGTCAGTGTTAGTTTTTGTAATGAATGAACACAAAGCAAGAGTGACACCAAACTGTATCGTAATTGCATCATTCTGTCAAAGCATGCAACATCAAAAAGCCCACAGCTAACTGGGAAATCTTTCAGATATTCAACCGTTTCCCTCACAAGGGCTCGACTGGTGCTTAGTGTTGAGACGGTGGCCAGACTGCCCCCGCGCACATTTTGGCAACGTATTTTACTCAGCACAAGCAATCGGGCTTACCGGCGCTGCATGTTACGCCCGTGTAGCCGGCGTTGCACATACAGGCGTAACCGTCGACGGAATCGCGGCAGGTGCCATGAACGCATGGATTCGACGCACACTCGTCAAAATCTGGGAAAACACACATTAATTCCTTCTGCTTTCATTGTGCGTAACAGCATAGCTGTAATCCTCTTCAGGTAGAGATGACAGTTACAGGTTATACTTGCTATAGTTTCTTGTGACGACTAACGTTTTTAGCTAAGAGTATTAGATAAGGCACAAAAACGAAAAAATAAAACTAAAAGCAAAAACATATAATTGCATTAATAAAAGACCAAAGCAAAAGTAAAAGTACAAAAAACGCATTTTCAAAACAACCATCAAACAGTAAAGGACGCATATTTTTACGCGTAAAGGGTAAAAAAGTGTAAGTAAAAGCAGCAAGGGCAAAAAGTAATAAAATAGCTAAACTGCGACAAAGGCTGACAACCACTAGTACAAATCTGTATGTGAAATCTGAGCAAACAAGCCAATACGCAGTATATCGGCTATTTAAGTGTCAGATGTAAAGGGTGCGCAAGCACCTGTTTCACACATGTTTCCCACAAATCCCTGGCGGCAGAGGCACCGGTATGAGGTTGCTGTGAATTCGCATGTGCCTCCATTTTCGCACGGGTCAGAAGAACACCAGTCAACTGCAACCAGACGAACGTCAGGTCATTTTCTGTTTATTTTGTAAGTGCATCTATTGCAAAGTAAAGCTTCAACGACGAGCAGAGAAGAAAGTGTTCTCGAAATGTTAATATATTTTTAAATGTCGGTTTTCATAACTCGCGTTTATCAGCAAAAGTTTAATGTTTTTCGAGTAGCGCCAAACATTTTCCGAGAAGCCTCAAAGCACAGTAACTTCTCGCACAACCAAAGCTGTAAAAGGCTGGTTGGCGTTAGAATTGACTGCAGCTCACTTAAGCACAGTGTCAAAGATTTTATGCGGTGTTACAACTAATCTAAACTGCATAAAACAAGCTTTCACAAAAGCGATCTCACAAAGTTGCACGTGAGGATTGTTCAGCACCTTTCTCACAAAGCTCGCCTCGATGTCCAGGCAAGCATTCGCACGAGAAGACGTCCGGCGAGACGACAACGCACGTCCCGCCATTGATGCATGGGGAAGGGTCGCAGATATTCTGCTCTTCAGAATATTCGTACATTTCGATTTCATCGTAACTGCAACATATGCAAATATTTGCAAAAGATACTTGACAGTTTTCGCAGCGAGTTTGACAAACTTCTAGTTCATGGCTATTCATTAATGTTATTTTTGCGTAGGCGCGACCATCGCATTTGGCCAAACTTTAATTGGAAATGTGGAGACAGCTTGTGTGTCAGGTAAATTCTCTTTGCAAGACTGGTGTTGGTTCGAGCTAGATTGCATTGTCTGCTGCTCTTTGCTTGCTGTTAGAATGTTATCAGTGATGAGCCCTTCGTAGTGGCAGTCAGTGTTTAACTCCAAATTTTATATTTGCCGTTTTAATCCAAGCTCGACATTTTATATTTGCCATATCTGTTCCTTTCATGGTGCAACATAACCGGATGTTGTAAACGTAATTGTAACGTACTTAAGTTTAGCTACTCACAGCAAACTTGTTTCTATTAAACGGCCATATCACTCCACGGTATTGAGGCAGAAATCGTAAAGCAAACGTAAGTCTCTTACAAAACGTAACGGCAATCATGGCTAAACACATGAGCTTCAAGAAAAACTTCTGTTCCCAAACGAATGGTTCATGGTATTTGGATTTTGGGAAAATTGCATTGAAAGCGTTTAACCTAAAACATTACCAAATTGATCTGTGTTTTTTGCAAGTAGGCTACAGACAGTGTCATTTCATCATTCTAACCAAAAGTCAAACTGCATCTGACTTGCTTCCTTGGTAAAAGTAATGAGTCGAAACCGAAGTACTGAGAAAGAAATGAAAAATAAAAGCTGTAACAGCATTTGGTTGTACCACGCGCACCCTGCTTGAGTGGGCAGCAAAATTCACTACTTGGTCGTTCACGAAACCTCTGACTTTAACGCATTCTGAACATTTTGTAGCGAAGAGGGTTTTGGGGGGATGAAAATTTAACTTTGTTCTTGAGGCTAATTAGGACCCAGTTTCAAGACATTTTAACAAGACTCTATAAAGAAAACTTCCAATTTTCCGCAAAGAATGCATAACCGTTAACAAATGTATTTTAAAAAACGACTTACTAAATTTTTTTGTATGCCGTCAACACTACAAAAAAGGCTACATACATTTGTATTTGATTAAGAGCTGAAGATGCCTACTCCCGCGAAATATATGTTCTGTGAACATATAGTGCCTGATTCATTACTGTCGAAGGATTTCTTTTGATGCATGCCACAAAAACATGATCACCTTTCCTTCAAAGAAAATTATTTCATTAAAATGTGGGTGCAACTGTCTTTGAAATAGGGCTGAAAGCCTAAAATGTAATCATTCTGATCAAAACTTGTCTCAAACTTAATCCATACCCGCCAATTGTGAAGTATAGCCAGCACTGCTGCAAAATTTTGCTGAAGATAATGTCCGAATATGCTACTCAACTGTTTTCCCATCACTTGTTATACTGTACGTCCAACAGTATGATAAGCCAATACTTAAAAATCATGCGTATCTTTTACCCATTTGCTTTTTCTGTCGTAACAGGGTATTTTTTGTGAGGAGTAGTCCCGTCGCCACTGGGGGAGTGGGCTTAGCCTCTCAAACACAGCTCCAAGCCCCCAAATTAAAACATGAAAAACTATAAATCAGTGGAGATTTTATCAAAATTTGGAATGTCAATTCCCCTGCACAAACGTAAAGCCCCCTTATTGAAGACTTTCTGGTGACAGTTCTGGTGAGGAGTAGACACAACTCATAGCATATCGTTTTGCGAAAAACGCTGACGGATAAAGGCATTTATCATAGGTTTTCGTGTAAAAATCGCACCAACCTACTTCAAAAACGATGGAAAAAGCAACCAGTTCGCATCACCATCATAAACACACAACCTTCTGTTCTTACCGTGGCAAAGGTTCTGGTGTGGGAACTTCATGTGTAGAGACAGGAGTCTTTCTGAAGGTAGCAACAGGTTCAGCAACAGGTATCCTTGTTCGTTGAGAAGATGAGACTCCGTCACTGAGCGACTGACCTCCAGATCTGAATATAGAAGGCAGCCTATCTACCCGAGCGTAGACCGGTTTTCGCACGTAGGCGGATTCCGCTCTCCACCTCGAATTGCCATCATTGTTATTTGTCAGTACCTGGACATCAGGTCGCTCCACATCAAGAGTGCTGGTTTGGCTAGTGGTGGCGCTGTAACTGAGCCAATCTTTCGCAGGGTTAGGCGCTGAAGTACTTGTTTCAGTTGTTGATTCAGCTCCGTGTATCACAGTTTCGCTCGCTTGTTTGGATATTGCTGAGTTGGCGTGTGCATGATTTTCCAATAATGCAGACACAGCTTCGATAACATTAGATGTTGTACTTCCTTCGGCATTTTCTTCATTTTTCAAGTAATTCCGATCTTTTTCAGTAACTGCAGGCGTTCTCGTGCTCGTGTCGGCTTCATCGGTCTTTCTTGCACTGGTTATTTCAAGTCCTTCCCTGCCCAGAGCGTGGGAATTTGACAAGGGTGATTCCGCTGCCTGGTCCGTGCCAGGCAGCCTCTGAAGGTCAGTGTGCGGAAATGGGGAAACTTCAGTTGTGGTTAGAACTCGAAGATGGTCACTCAGCTCTTGCCTGCTAACCGTTGGTGTCTGAACGGCTAGTTCCGATGTACTTTCCGACGAGATGTCTTCATTTAGGGGACCATTTGTTTCCAAGATGTCTGCGGTTGTTGCAACTTTGGCGTAGTTGCTCGTAACTCCGCTTTCGTCAGTTGTTTCCACAGCACTGGCAGTCGAAGTTTCTGAATTTTTGTGAGTGAACACAGCCTTCGAAAGAATTGGTTCTTCAGTCTGATGCGATGTAGTCGCTTGCTGTGCTACTGCCACAGGTAGGGATTGCTTTTTTGAAGGAACTTTCTGGTAGGCGCTCCCGTACGGACACAACGTATTTCGCTCATCTGAAAAATCAACTATGGTATTTGGGCTACGGTGCGTGCAAGCTGTTTGAAAACGGATTTCTGAAGTAAGTTTCAGTAATTTATGACGATCTGTAGGAAAATTGACCAATAAAGAGGTACCTATACAATACATCGTCAGTAGATACAACGAAACGGAGAATAGATATTTACGAAGAAAGTAGATATCCTGAAAAAATGGGACGTATATAGCTTTATTCTTGGAGATGATGTCACTTAAAAAGTTGTGTCAAAAAGTGCGAACTTCTAGAACTTGGAAAACTGACGTCAACGAGTTGAAAACAAAGTTTGTAAAAAACTGTAAATCAACAAACAACAAAACTTTAGCATGATTTTTTGTTAACGAATAATCAAAATTGTTTTCATCTCGCAATTAAGGAGTTAATCTTTTGAGCTGCCTAATCAAAACATGCCATAAAAACCATGAAGAAAATCTATATTCCATTAGCAGGTTGAAGGATCTTTCTAAACCTTATGGTTTTACCGTTATACTGTTTTAAAATCATGTATTCTGAAATCTCAAGTGGCAGTTTGTATTTTGTTGATTTTATCAGTTATTGCTTGCTCACTCAATTGCAGATTCAAAACGTTCGATTGTTAAAAAATATTTACATACACAAATATTTACTTATAGAATATTTGTGTGTAGGCCCACACAAAATATTTACATATACAACCGCTATCACTGAAAAGTATTGATGCAAAACTTCGTTTAATTAAGTTTTTTCATTTCTCTTTAAATTCATCATTCGTGACCTGAAATGTTCGCGAATAAACCACATGAATACTGCACAACAAACGTCGACAAAACGCTCAGAGCCAGCACTCATTTCGCTTGCAGCTGTGTGCTTCACTACCGCAAGTCAGCGGAGATGGGCACAGCAGACCATCACTCGCGAGAACTCGTGCTGTGCAAACAGCCTTAAAGGAAACTATCTTTGTTGCGTGGCGTTTATTTTATTTTTGTGCGCCTTGAAAAATGTGCCAACAGAAACGCAATTTAAGTTCATTGGTTGCCTAATTTACGAACACGCTTGTGTGTACTTTAGTGCACTATGAAAGCTGAAGTCCACTTTTAGGACCTTGGCACCGGGAGTGTAAGGAGAAAGTGCCAATGAAATCCGCCATCTCCATCGGCAGATTTGACCGCTTGACGCAAGTTCAACGTTGAGCGGTTCTCACGCTCGTGAAAAGTTTAATGAACAGATTGAGCAGGGGCACAGAAGTAATATATACGGCATGAGGAATTTGAAATGGGTATAGCCTTGGACGAATTGCGTGAAAAACACAAACAAGCCCTTAGCAGTCGACCTGTGCCGGCGGAAGGACACGGTTGGCAATCACTTCCCCAGGCGATCCCAACTGAGCAGCAGCAGGCCGCTCTGCTTGCGTGGATTGAAGTTGTGCCAGAGCACCTGCCATTAGCGTCTAAGGTTGTAAAACATTTTCCAATCACTCCGCTGGGCGACTCTGACTGCGATTGAGCACGGGTCGGAAGTGCAGCTGCAAAAGAGTGAAAGCGTTTTGTTGACATTTGTTCCAACTAAAAATGTGCAAAACGCAAGAGTATTTAACAAGATCTTTAATTGCTTTGCTTGCACATAACAGCTCAGGTGCATTGACGCCAAATAGGAACATGAAACGAATCAAGACGTTTCTGCGTTCTTTGGCAAAACGTAAGAGTACCTTGTTTAAACATTGACAATAACCTACGCACGAAATATGACTCTATAAACACTTGGTTTAGATCACATTTCACTCTCAGTTCAAACGATCTGCGTGGTGAAGAAAACTGATTTAAAAAAATTTGATTTTGCAGGCGTAGGAAGCAGATTTAGTCAGGTTAAAACTTGTTTTCAATTTGCAGTGCCTCCTCTGACGTGCTCTGAGCGGTTGCCTATGTCAGGGTTTATAGCTGGTGCTCAAAATTCTTATCCAAATTAACATCACAACCCAAGTAATTAAGGGCCTCGCGCGGACTTTGTCTTTGAATAGTGAAGTTCTAACTAATCATTGCACGGGTGATGATTAAAGTATTTTCTTTTGTAAAAATTGATTATCTCCAAGGTTGTTATGATGGTACAAGCTATACCTACTAAACCAATAAACCCTTCTCAAACTGGTCATATTAACCTAAAAAAATGCGCTACCTTATGTACTCCTCATAACCCTTTTTCACCATCAGGATAGCGGGGAACTTAATTGAAAAACCACGTGGTTATAACAGATACCCCGGGAGAGACGCAAACATGATATTGACGTGCTTGGGATTAGTTTATGTGCCATTGACTGTGATTCTACCGTTCTGCAAGTTGCCCAGGTTTGATAAAACACAATACAATGCATAGCATACGTCCAGTTTTGCTTCCTTGACTACTTTCACACTGCATTGTACAGTATGTGGCGTTTTGAACTGTTGAAATGCTTTCCCAAATAAACATGAATGAATGACTATCGCTTTCCTTCAAGTTTTCGCTCTATATTCTAATTGAATGGGTTCACATCCTGGGGTACATGTACCTCTAGTGGTATAATTGCACTTTTCAAGGGTGCAGTAGATCTGAATGAATAAACAGTAGGCTATGAAAAACAAACAAGATCAATCATCCCATTATCTTGCATTACTAGGATTTGTCATGTTGATTGTACTACCTAGCTTGCAAGACATTGTTTTGAATGATTTTCTGTGATTTTAATTAGAAAAATTCACACACCGACTTCATATTCAAATAAATTTAAAATGTCATGTTTATTGCTTCTATTCCTTGATTTTTAAATGGATACACATCAATCTATAAAAAAGCCCTAGAGGAACAGAGGAGAAAAGGTCTGTAACCGCTGTTCTAACATAACGGAATGAGGGGGTTAAATGTGAGCAAACGGTTGATCTTATTTGCATTTGGTGATTGCAGTGCTTCTTTCCAAACATCATATATATATATCATCACCACTGTTTTCGTCGGGAGATGGAGCTGCTAGTAACAAAGCAAACGTCTGCTGCTGCAAACTAAAAACGCCTTTTTTCAATCAACGGTTTCACCGAATGTATATTTGCCAAATCTCGATCATAGCAAATCGCTCAAGAAAAAGTTTCAACTAAATAACAAGCCAAATTGCGTTTATAGCATTTTTCGTGCACTTGCTGAATCAGTTCGAGTTAAGAAAAAAAGTTAACGCGAGCGACGAACACAGAAAAATCTGGAATCGATTGAAAATTTTTCAGCAGATCTTTGCTCTGCTAGATGATAAACCTACAATGGTGCGCTGCGTTGATACCACATGTGTTTAAATTTCGGACCTATTAATATTTTTTACGACTTGAACAGAATGAATGGAATGTCGTTCATGCGCTCGGCGCTTTTGAGTATTCCACGCAGACGCACTGTTGAGGTGATTTGATTCATAATCCTTATAAGGCCACACACGGCGCTTGCCTACAAAGGCAAAGCTGGGCTGCACAAAAATGCAACAATAGCCAGTTGCTGACAACTTTCCTGAAGCTCCGTGTTTTGTCCTATTTGTGGTATACGACTGACGGCGACAGGGTTTAAGCTTTTCAGCACCTCTGCGATGCAATGAATTGACGCAAAGGCATAAGAAGCTCTGCAACTCACAAACCAGAAGTAATGCTTTTCCTCACACACTCTGCAGCAATAAAAAGTGAAGGGCAAGTGTGCGTGACTCACGCAAGCAAACTGTTCCCGATTCTCCGAGTCGGTAACCAAGATTGCACTGGCACCGGTAGGAATTGAACAGGCTGATGCATCGTCCATGCGCACATTTAGGAGCGCCTTTCGAACAAATGTCCGGAGGAGATCGACCTGTAGAGAAAATGAGTAAAGAACTATATGAAGCGTTCAGCTAAAACAGCTCGTCCAGCTTTTTTGCTCGAAATTATATACTGTATGCAGCGTGTGACCAGTGATACCCATGATACGCACCGGCAGTGGAGGGGCCAAAAGAATTTGGGGGCGCCAACATGTTTGATTTTAGGCGGATACCGCCTGTCAAAGCACAAAATGGCTATATATGTTAAGCATTTGAGGGGGCTATGGGCGTCCCCTGGTCCCCATCTGGCTACGCATATGGCAGTGGTAACTTCCTGGCCAGCTCCTTTTGTGACAAGGCTCCAATGTGATGAAGACCATTCAATCAAAACCAGCAAGAATTAACATGGTTCCTTGATCGTTGGATTATTTTTAACGAGTGTGCCTGCAAGGTCTTGCATTGATATTTACCGCAGTATTTTCCAAACTGGCAGTCATAGTAGGATATGTTCGCGCAGATATATTTTCGACGAATCTTTCAATGCCGGAAGCAGGCTTTTACGAACACTTAAAAAACTCAAAAATGCTACAAGATTGAAAATCTTTCTGGGAAGATTTTCACAAGCTTGCGAAATCAGACAATATTTTACATGAAATAAAATTTTTTAAAAAGCATTTTTTTGAAAGAGCAATGCGTAAGAGATTGAAACAAACTGTCAAATCTCTACAGTGCAGGATCAAGAAAACATACAGCGTACTCCTATTCCAAACTTTCAACAGCGACCACTTCGGCAACAACCCTTGCATATGTGGCATCTTTGATGCAAGTAAAAAAAATTTGTTTTTTATTCCTATCAAAATCAAACTACGCAGATGTTTCGAGTCCCAAACAATTTTTTTGACGATTCTAGGTTTTTAACAAACAAATGCTCCTTGCTTACTGAAATAACAAAATCAGATTGTCATTTTTTTATATTACTTCATTTGGAAATTTCTGGACAATTAGAAGAAATAAACTTCAGACAAAGACACTAACTTCATCGAATCGGCATGTTGTCTAAAACTTTCCAACGCAAACAGAGAACCCGTGCGTGAGGTATTTAAATCCGGTTTTGGTGACAATCCAGTCGTGGTCAACAGGAGAATATACTTGCTGGCACACTGACCAGGAGCTTAGCAAAACGTCATAGAACTACAGCTTCCTTTTTGCGTCATTATTACTCGTGCTATTGGCCATCGAAGCCACGTATTGCGTGATCTGCACCGCAATGCTGCCACAGAGTCCCTTGTAGCGTTTTGGCCCTGGGTTCAAATATAACAGATGTGCAAACGGTTGTGGGCGAGCAAGACTTGGCGCTGGAAGAAATAACTGCGCAAGGCGAAAAGTTTTAAAATGCCTGGAATTGTCGCGATCTTTTACGCAGCAAATTTTCAAGTAACTTCACTCTACAGGTGAAATAAGCAAGGAATCAATCACAAATTTTAGTAGGAAATCGATTTCACGTAAAACTACGCATCATCAGTCCTTACATCTTCTTGCTAATTTCACCAGTGGAGTGAAGTTACTTGAATGCAGATATGCGCAAGTCTGAATCATCGCAAAACGATGAAAGCAGAGCCCAATGATTCTTCTAAAGCCTAGAGAAAATCTTCCAGATCTTTTAATTGCAGGAACTTATTCTGACCTGCTTTTCACAAATGCCCATGAATCTTGGAGCGCCTGTGCTCGTCACGTGTTACCTAAGCGACGTTCACGTTAAATGACTTCTGCACGCTTTATGAAGACGCCTGAAAACTTTCGCCTGTTTGGAATTATTATCATTAAAAGCAGACGCAGAAGTGCAGCAAAGTTATCTTTACGAAACGAGATAACGATAGTCATTATCAGTGGCACTTGTGCCTCTGACCGTGATATTTGTTATCAAGACAGCTCCGTACCTTCATTAGAACATTAGAAGTCTTTCAGCTTTGGTCATGATAATTATGACAACTATCGTTTAATGACCACTTGTGCGAAGTAAGTGTTGGTTATATTCCTTTACTTTAGTGTAGTGAATTTACTGTAAGTTTTTAAGAGTTATTTTTGATATTGACACACGTTAACAAGGTTAGAAATACTGCAAACGAAAACAGTTTAAACTTTTATTTACCAGTGATTTTGGAACAAGAAGTACACGATGGACCCCATGCTTGTCCCAAGCCGTTGCAGCAGGCCTCAGCTGTCAGCAAACCACCGAAAGCTAGGGCACACTTGTCGCCAAAGAATTCCCGGTAACACTTCTCCAATCTTCCCATAGACGTGGTAAGCCCTACAACAAAAGTCTGGAACATTGCTCCGTTTTTTGAGCACTTCTGTGTATCTGCGACACCGCGGAAAACGTATGATTTTACGATTTTGCAGAAGAAACGTGTTAAAGTTATTTTTGAGCAAGGCAAACCTTCAACAACCTGTTTCCATTAGCTCAGACGTTAATCATAAATTTTTTGTTTTTCTGCAGTTGCAAAACTGCAAACCATACATTTTAAGCATCGAATGGGACAACTTTCTGACTAATGAAAAGAAAACTTTTGAAAATCTGGGCATGTTTGCTCTTTACAAACCAGACCAGGCCCACCACCAGGGGGAAGCAGGCGTTTACACCCCGAAATTTTCAAAAAAGTTTAGTTGTCAGGTACAACAACAAGTTACAATCATTTTGCCCACCGCGAAAATAGTACAACAGGAATTTACAATCATTTTGCACCACCGAAAATATCACCTGGATGTTGCTCTGAACCAGACTACCATTTTCAGGTACATCAGGTGTATGATACGAAGCTCACGACCAAAACAATTCAAGGCATGATCAGAACTGGTTGTTAGCGCTTTTCAAAATTTCCCACCTACTTTAGAAGTGCAAGGGAACCGCTTCCTTAACCTGTAAAATCTACCAAGACGAAAACAAGAAAAAAACTCATTTGATTAGCAGACCGAAAATAAATCTAATCGCTGGAGCAGCAACTCAACTGTCATGGAAAACGAACACTTCCCCAACCACTTGGTGAACAAATCAAACTAGAAATTGAGTTGGCCAATATATTAACACACTAGAAGAAAACTTTTCACGGGGCAGAATTCGAGACACAAAATATGTTTTCCAAGTATACAGCTTGTAGCCGATCCTGATGACGTAAAACGAAGTACTAAATAGCTGGGACAACAGATCTTTCAAAATGCCAGATCTTTTCATGCTTCTCGGTAATGTTTCTGCCGATGTAACGACTCAAACAATCGTTCGTATTGCTCAAACGCAATGTCGTTCAGGAAAAATTACGTAATGGCTAAAATAGTGCGCAACCTTGACGACCGTTACGAAACAATTGCCCAGACTTAACAGTACGTGTTTCTCACAGATTTTTTGCACATTGTTATATTGCAGCTGTATCCTTACAACAATGTTTTGTAGCATTTTTTCTCTCCTTGATCCCTTGCAAGTTTCAAAAAAAATTTACACTCACGCGCTTCTTCCACTTTAACTTCTACGCATGCACTGCATTTATGATGAATCAAGGCGATGAAAAAGCTGGGAATGTGTATCAGTAAATGTTCTGAGTCCAGCAACGCAAAACAAAAACACACCACGATGTATTTATTTATTTAAGAATTGAAAAAATTTACGTTTGCTGTGAAATTGCAAAAAATGATTAACTAAGCCACCACTCTGTTTGGTGAAAATAACCTCTCTGGGGTAAACTCACCCCGCAGTTGAAAATTGTTGTCTTAAAATGTTGTAGGGAAACAGCAAACACATGGGAAACAACAATTCATTGATAATCCGAAAGTTTTCATCTAAATTCTAACATACATATTTCCAAGTATATTCTTTCCATGTTTCAAAGTATAACTTTTAAAATTTTGCTTTAAGAAATCGTCTGTTTTCAAAATTTAAAATAATTTGACAAACGTTAGAGGCTTTTGTTTAATTCATTTTCGTTCAAAAATCTTGGATTAGAATTTCTTTTACTATACCACCACCGCCTCGGTTCGTCAAGTGGTTCAAATCGAAAGCACGAATGAGTGTTTGCTAGCTGAGCGATGTGACGATGAAACCTTGGTTGCAACGAGCATAACACAGCCCAATAAGTGGGAGGACGTTCTTTGTATGTGCTGATGTCTTCATTTTTTCCTGGTGTAGCAATTTCCCTTATCCAGTGAATTCATTTTGTATCCCATCTAAATGCGCCATTTGTTTGTTTTATTAGCAACGCCACTTAGACTCAAGCATCCAAATAGCTAAAAATCGAACTTTTAGAAACGTCCAACTCCATCTGGCAGCTTGATTATTTTTTGTAAATCTTTTATTCACTTGCATAAGTGTGTTTCATAGATGTAGTAGTCTTGTTTACGTTTACATCGAGACCATGTGCCCAATGCCCACGGCTGCGCAATGACTAAAACATCGTCAGGGACAAGCAAAAGTGCATTTTTACTTTAAAATGAGGTTTCCAAAAATCATAAAACCAAGGTTATCCATTTGCTTTAGGTTCTGTGACGAACAACTGTTGATGCTTTGTTATTAACTGAAAGTCGTGTCAAACCATCCTGCTGGTCATGGAACATTCAAAAGTACAAAATTAAGAATTTGAAATTCCTAACAAATAACTTATCAGGCATTATAACAAACGGAACTCTCAAAGGTTTAGAAAGACAGATAATGTCAAAATCTTACTGTTTGTACGAACTTTCATTATAGCGATACAGTATAACGGGTTTCAGTCCTTTTCTGTGCTACAAGTCATAGCCTGCGACGTGAAACAACGAAGCGGACTCAATACCTGATTTCACCGCTGCGGCAGACCCGGTTGAAGGCCTTGGACGACGAACCGGGATGGAGACAGAGTACGGCGATTGTATGGTGCAGAAAGTACCGCGGTAGTGCCGGTGACAGACACAAATCGCTTTGTTGCCCTCTGTCAGTTGACACGTTCCGTGAGAACACATGACTTTGCAGACTCCTGCGGAAAAGGACCGTCAAGCATTCCGGTCGGATCGACCCCAGTGCCGCTACTGCCGCTAACTTTCCCACAAGAACTCACCCGCCGGATAAGCCCGTTGAGATCGCGATGATGTGTGAAGATGAAGTTGACCTGACGCGCTCGGCTGATAAACCCGCAGTTGGCAGTGGGAGCCTGTGTAGCGTCTGCTGCATCTGCATTTCCCGTTCAGGCATCGTCCGCCGTGTAGGCAAACGCCTGGTACACAGTACCTTCGCCGCATGATTCCTTGATCAAAGAATCTCGTAATAACTGGTGTACTTTTACAACCAAAAATGGCTCCAGTTGACTGCAATCACAAAAGTTTAAACGGTGACGTAACTTTGGAACACAAATTCGATAAACTCTTACATAGCTCTGCGATACGTTGTGAACAATGTGAAGGCGGTATTAACTGAAAGAATTCGGAGGAAACGTTTCGGTGACCAAAGTGTTTAACTCGCGACGAACGATGACTCAACCTGTTCCCGAATCATCGGGTGCCGGTGACTAGACACGATTGGAAGTGAGTCACCGCACTTGACCCGAATCGCATGACAATGCTTTCGACGCGGCGTTAACCTCAGTTGACGTTCAGAAATAAGATTGGTTGTTGCCACTGCTGCTTACAACAATTTTTGGCTAACAGCAATCAATGCTATGTGCGATTCAAGTACGCTGAGTTCGTGCAAAGTCTTCAGGAAGTTTGTTTTTAGTGTTTCCGTGTTTTTCATTAAAAAAATAAAATAAACAGCTTAACAGCATTTTCCACCCTCATCCTCACGTCTTAGTGAAAACAAAACGCAGAGGCCAACATTTTGCGTGGCATCTTAGGCGAGGCATCACATGGATTTCCAAACTATTGGGAGCTAAAGCAGTAATGCTGCAGGCCGGGTTCTATGTGGACTGTTCGAACGAATAAAATCGCTCGAGCCAAACTGCGTCGTATTGAGAAACTTTCCGGAATGGAAGTCGGGTTTTTGACCCAAAACCGTCTGTGTCGAACAACATCACAGCTTGTCCTGTAAATTGAAGTTATGCAATTTAATAAATAGAAACGTCTTTTAACCATTTATGCAGCACGTAAATTGGCAAATCTTTTTGTCCAAAAGCAAACCCTGGTATTGAATGTCAGCATGGGCGCAATTTGGTGGGGGACACGGGGGACGTGTCCCCCCACTTTTTTAGACGGGGGGGACATACTATGCCATGTCCCCCCACTTTTTATCGTAGGTTTTGCATTTGGAGAGGTTTCAAAACTAAATGTGACGATTGTCACGTTTTGTGTGAAGAGTTTTTCATGTTAGATGTTACACAAAGCTATCTTGATGTTGAAACAGAGTTCGGTGTGGTGTCACTGACTCTGATATTTTTATAAATTTTTACTTCAAAAATGATCTTTAGCATTTTGCAAATTTCTAGAGATCGCAAAAGATTGTTAACTGCCTCTATCCGACATTTATCTAGTGTGATTTACTGCAAGAAATGTCACTGTCTTGAAACAATGAAGTTTAACGGCTGCACACGTGAGAGACCACAGTACAGCCGTGATTTGTTTCGTGCAAAAACGTTGGCTAATTGGCTTTACTGTATCGTTGGTTGTCACGTATTCAGAAACAGATAGCGTAAAATTTGAAGATGCAAGCGTAGCCTATAATGTTAGAAAGTTACATTTTCAGGCAAACCTCTGCGAAGTTTTTTTCCGAAAACATGCAGCAGCATTATTGTGGAGACTTAGTTTTAGGATGGGTAGTTGTGCAAAAGACTGTCTTCAACCATTAGTAAACAGGCTTTCCATCAAAACTTTAGAGAAGTATTGATCCAGTTGTATATTGTCCTATAACTCAAAGCATAATGACTTGACTAGGAATAAAAGATAGCTTGTACATTTAACCTTTTTTGTTGTATGTCACGACAAGGGTGACCAACAAATTCAAAAGATATTTATACCCACAATGCAGCAATGTTTTCATCCAAGTGCGAAACATTTGCTTTACAGGTAGCCTACGCATGGGTGGTGGAACTATTTTCAAAGTGGGGGGAACAGTGCACGTCAAAAAATGTAAAACATATTTGTGATTTGAATTGGCAACTGTGACGACACAAGCACTGAACTATGACGTCATTAACTTTTGTCAGCATGTTTAAGCAATTTTATGCTAAATTTGATAAGCCCTCAACGACCCCTATCTACACAACACCCTATCTATCATACACTACACTGTGTTGAGCACACAATTGTAGCTACTAGTTGTTCTTAGTCTCACATAAAAACAGTTTACTTCACCAATGGACCCAATACGAATTGTGTTATTTAAACTTATTTAGGCAAAATTCGAAATTTGGCAAAATTCGAGGCAAAATTCGAAAGTGGAAGGGCCAGGCCCTCCAAGAAAAAAAGTGGTGGAGCCTAGACCCATGCGGCCCTCCAGGTTCCGCCACCTATGAGCCTACGTAACACCTAGTTTTGCTGGACATTCCTTTCATGTTATTTCAGGTGAAACGTGGTACCATTTGCCAATTCACCGTTGTTCATTTTGATTTCTGTTTAATCTCAAATATGTTTTCGTGTCGTTATGCACGTATAAATCTAGAATAAAACTTTTGACATTAATTTCGCCTATTAAAATTTGATGTTAAACCTGAAAAATTTGATTGTGAAAAGACTGAAATGAGGGGCATAACTGGCAAAAGTCACAAGGCAACAGTCACCAGCAGACCCGTAACCAGCTTGGGACACCAGGGGGACGAACAGTTTTCTGAGGCAGGCCCAAATTTTACGTTGATATCACGTAACAATGCGTTACATAACATGTAACAACGAAAACAATGGTTATGCATACAATATGTCCAAGACATTTTTTCAGGAGGAAAAAAGTTTTTCCAGAGGGGCCAAGCCCTCCGCTTAATTGCGGGCCTGGTCACCAGATGATTAGGGATGCAGAAATGACATTGCAGGCAAGATTGGTATTGTAGGTATGTATGGAGAAAGACTTCTGGTTCGTTTTCTTTTGGATATATTGAAATCTTCTCTAGTTGGCTTGAATAATTCTGCTTGGGAGTTTGATGTTGGGAAAGGCTATTAGGCAAACGATATTTGGACAATCGAAAGGATACCCAACAGCATGCAGGGGCTGACAAGGGGAGATTGAAAGGATACATCCTCCACCCATCAGCAGTTAAAATAAATTGTTGCCTAAATCATTTTGTGAACTACGTCAATTTTGGCCAAACATTTTTGCTACTGTAAGAGGATATCAATGGAGATTTGGCTAGGATTGGGGCTGCATGCATGATGCCCAGTGGCCAAAGATTTGTAGCATTTTAAAGAGCAGAAATGTGCAAGAAAAATATTTAGCTACCATACCTTGCAATATATATATCGTACCTTGCAATTTATCATCTTTTTCAGGTTAAGCAACTTAAACAAGACATTAAATCATGTTGTAACCCACACTTCCTATGAAATGCATGAAAATCGATGTGTTCGACTTGAGAGTGATATGCACGTGCGACTATAATGAATTTCACCGTTTTGTGCACTCCAACTGACAGCTCTGATAAAACCCGATTGATGTGGTCTACTATATTGATTTGCTTGTTTGTATCATAGTCTGATAGTAGTGTAACCAAGCTGAACTACAGTACCATGCCCAGCAACAAAATTAAGTTTATTAATTTCTAAATCATTTGTAGGGATAGAGCTAAGCGTGATTAGTGTTGCTTTGAAAACATCTCTCAAAACAAGATTGGGAATCTGTATTTACATAATTTCACTTCCGCATAGGCCCGATGACTTTATTGGTTTTATATCAAGCTGCTCCCCCACATTTTATAACAAAATTGCGCCCATGAATGTCAGGGATCTCAACTAACAGTTGTTGATGGAACAATTCGGTCTTCAGAATTACTGTTAAGTCTTGCCACCAGCGGCATGAAGGAGTGCTCCTAACAGTCTCCATCACTTAACTGGCGATTTTTGCAAACTGGGCAATATTCTTAAGATTTTATACGATTTTTGCTCACTTGTGAAGCTTGGATCCCTACACAGACAGCTTTTTGTTATCTTGAAATTTCCCGCAGTTCAGCAGTTACGCTCGTGCTTCAAACGACATTATCATGTCTTTCCGAGTTTCAAACTTACTGATGGGGCGTGTGCTGGAGACTGTTCTTGTATAAATCGATTGAATGACCGACGCCCTCATTTTGCGGTTCCTTTTGTTGCGCAAAATTGCGTTTGAAGATAGAACTCTCCTGTGCTTTTTATACTTGCAAGTCCTTCCAGTGTAGGCTACCTGGCATTTGCATTTGTCCGGCTTGATGCAAAGTCCGTGATGCAAGCACGGTGGAAGGCAGATTGCTGAAAAAAGAACGAAAAGTATGATAAACCAGCAGGAATTTCCAGCTACCTTTTTCGATACACCAGACACTGGGTGGTAATTAGTATCACCAAAGGAGCGTGTGACATATCTTAAGACTATAAATATAGATATTTGTATCGTATACCATGCCATTTAATGACGAATGTTTGAAATTTGAAAAAGTCGTTCCGCTCATGCAAGACGCAGATTTACCGGATTTATGCCGTATTTTGTTCAGCACAGGTACACCACATGTGAACAAAATGCTTTGAGAGGGCAGAGAAATTTTCCCAGCACTTGATTTGCATAATTGTCGACGTTATGTTGTTTTCTCTTGGAAATGTCTGAACAGCTGCAAAAAGGTCATCACACATCCAGGCCCGCAATCAGTTGCGACACTAGGAGGGGCTGAGAGGGTCCAATTTTTTTAGTTTCCTGAGTGGGGCCCAAATTTTTTAAACTACGTTCAATAGTTTAACTCTGTGTCCAACACATTTTTCCAGGGAGGGCGAAAAACTTTTTACGGGGGGGGGGGCGAAACCCCTCTAGTTACGGGCCTGCACACATCTGTCCTATACCTGATCATTTTTTCCCATATTTCAAGTATTCGAAAACATTTCCATACACTTCTCGGAGATTCAAAGGAATTTTAGCGCAATGTTTTACCGAGTTGTGCCCACGTTTCGCCTATAGGACAATATTTCTCGTGATGCCAACCTACTGTAGCTATTAGCAGAGAACAAATGAATTAGTTCGAGAGTTCAAAATATTTGATCCAGTCACTAATGTACTTAAATAACCGCGCGTGGTCACTGGATGGCGATCTCTTGTCCAAAAAAAGCCAAAGGTGTTAAAAAAGCCAGAATTTCAAAATCTGGCTTCAAAAAAGCCAAACTGGCAACCCTGCTCTATTATACTGTGAACTGCACATCGGTACATCGTATAGCTGTGATGCAACCACAACGTTCTTAATTGCACAGCAATGAACAAGTGACGCAACAACTGTAAAATATTTCTTGTTTCACTATCAGCACTCAACCTCCTATACAGTGGCGCCACCGCTACTGTTTTTCCACTATATCTAGTGTTTTTGCATTTCACGTAGCGTTCTAGTGTTTTTCAAGATATCTAGTGTTTTTTTGTGAGTGAGCTGAATGTATTTCATCACATAATTTTGTGTAATTGTAACTGCAATTATGATTTTTGATTCGTGGAATTGCAATTTGCTAAAAATTCTACCTACTAATTACATATTGAATTACACAAAGCATATACAGTAATCTGTTTTGTGTTAAACCGCTACGAAGTCACTGTGGTCATCTGCTAAAAATTTCAGTGGCCTGTAGTAGGCTGCAAATACAAGCGTTTCTGCTACAGTATTTCCCATTTTCCTTGTCTCTGGTTTTCAAATGTCTTTGTTTGCCTTGCAACGCATTTTTTGGCCATTTTCATTGTGTGTAAATTTGCCTTTTGCTTTCACAGCTAACTTATTTGTGATCTAGTGTTTTTTTTTGTGAATCTAGTGATTATTAATATTGATTCTAATGCGTTTCCATAAAAACAGAGTGGCAACGCTGGTCCTGTATGACTAACTGGCCTACCTGCAGTCTGAATGCGGCACGTTGATCTAAAAAATTTCATGACGCATCAACATACTGAAGCAAAAAATCATTTCCCCTGAACAACGAGGAATCCTCACGGAACCCTTAAAACTCACGGAACCCCACCACACGTTTTGCTGAACCATTGTTGAAGAGCACTGCACTAGATGCTGTGAGTCCAGTGCCAATGCCTTCTATATGTTCATTCTAAATAAGTCTGTAAATATAGCACCAAAACGTAATAGAGACAAAGGCAACCGCCCTTCACGATTCCAAGGATACCAGACCCGTGGCCACGGGGGGGGGGCGTTCGGGGGCAGTGCCCCCCAAATTTCTTCTGTGCTCCCCCAAATTTTCTTGTTCCCAGAAAAATTTGTTTTGAATATATAATGAAAACGAAAATCGTGCCCCCCTAAAATGTATTGTGCCCCTCCAAACCTCAAAACCTGGCTATGGGCCGGAAGGATACCCCATAACTTCGAGCGCGTAATGCTCTTAAAAACACTCGTTACTTGTGAATAAGCACAAAGGTAACTGGGCCATAAGAGCGAGCAATTGGGGACAAAATAAAGGAAAAAGCTGTATAGTGCCCAATAGCAAGTTCATTTAATTTTAGCTGAACTGTTTGCTTTGCGGTTTGTGTGAAACCATTTGAACAGTGGCGAATGATCAGGCAATTAATCTCCTCCGGTGCGTGTTTTGAAAACGATATACAGTTGAAATTGACACCAATTTAAAAACCATCATGCATCAGAACGTAGTTGCAAGTGGAATGTTACCATATCCGTGTCTGGGTAGTGCGCATTAGGCGTAGATTTTCTCTCACAGCTCATCACTTCAGTGTTATGGGTGTTTAGTACACTTTACGTCATGCCTGCTTGAGATTGTATAAAATCAATATTTTCTTACAATTTTACATGCCTCCCAGAAGCACCACTGATTGTTAACTCGACGACTGATATACAAACCGATTCAATACACTTAAGTAGACTTACGAACGGTACAGTATCCATTGCTCGCTTGCTTCCAGCCTTCGCAGCACGAAATTCCGCATGTGTTGGGACTAAAAATGAAATGGTCGCGCTTGAGTTTAGAATGTACAAAAACAACGCTTTTGACCCAGCTGGTTGATCAAAGTTGCGTAAAATTATGTTAAATGCGAATGGATAAGCACGGTTTCAGAACGTAGAATAGATGGCACTTTAGACAAATGTAACAGGTTTGCTTTGCTTAATAATAATAATTACCAGAATTTCTGGCAAACATGCCACAACAATTTGAATTTGCAGCGTTTTTAAATCAAACTGCACACAATGTGTTCCACAGACTGTAACAGCTTGATTTTATGTGGAAGTGGCCACTAACTGGAATAAAATTAAAATTAAAAACGTGTTATTTTTAACTGACCCATGCTTTTCCTTAGCGCTAAAGCAGAGACGATACTTTTTAAATGTGCTGATGTACTGGCAGCAGCCGATAAAGTATGCAAAAGTTTCTTACATGCATTCTGGTTTTTGCTAAATGATCTGATAAAAAGAAAAGTATTCGCAAATGCATCATAAGCTTTACATATGCTTACCCTCGGTGGATTGTATTTCGGGTGTTCCTTGGGGCACTGACGCGCAATCCCTTCGAGTGAAGAAATCTGTTGTGGGGAACGGTATTGTCTGCGTAATAGTTTCTGCGCCGCAGTAGCGTGTTGTAAGCATTGCGCCGGTGGGAGACCCCGACTTGACGATAGCCCCCAACAACGTCGGACATTACTGCCAGTACAAGCACAGAAAGCAAAATCAGGTTTAGGCAGTTTTTCTCAGTAAAACGCCTTAGCAGTGTGACAGTAAACTTTGTTTCTTCTTTCATCGTCGCTTCCTGTTACGTGTTGCGCAAGTTTATGACTTGAATTGTGCAGCTACTTCGAGTTCTTGTTTGCCTGCGGCGCAGGGTAATGTCAGTAATCGCGCAGTCGTGGATTAGAAGATATGTACTGGCGCAAGGAAAAGTTTTTTTTTCTAGAAAAAGTTGTTATTATAACCTGCACACAAAAAAATCCTTTAAAACAGATTTTTGCTGATACTAAACTAAGAAAATAAATTTATAGAAGAAGTGGACTTTTTATAATCTATACCTTCGTATGCAGTTTCTGCTTTTTAAGGACAGAACAGACCCATAGCCATGGGAGCATTCCAAATTTTGCTGTTCCCAGAAAAATCTGTTACAAACATAAAATAAAAACAAAAATCTCGCCCCCATAAAATTTATTTTGCCCACAAAACCTCAAAACCTGGCTACGGGCCTCGGACAGACTCGGCAAAGCAACCCGAGTTGTTATTATTTGAAACTTTGTCAGTCGGGTATTCACGCAACGTTGGATACAAATTTTGCGAGTACTGCTTGTCAAATGCTTGGCAGCAAAATCAAGCACCAACTTAAGTTCTTCCATCAAACCTTATGAGTTGCTTGCTTAAACCTATTGCTTACAGCCTGAACCCTGTGACTGACAATCGGCTGCCCGAAGAAGATTCTTAAGTCGAAGCGACCCAGAATGAATTTCCCTTGATTGGATGGAGATTTTTGCTACCTGAACACCAGCAAACCGATGCGCTCTTACAAAATTCCGGCTTGTTCATAGAAATATTCTATCGCTAACAATTGTTCTAAAGAGAGATGCAGAGAAGCCAGCGTGGAGTTTCGTTTATCCACAGATTATCCAAAAACGCTAAAGCTCACATTGGCCCATCCTGTAGTAAATTGAAGTGAAAACGCTGCTCTTCTGCATATAATTTAGGACGCTTCGCTTTTAGTTAAACATTTTAATCTACGACGAATGCAGCATGCTTCATTTTCTAAAAGGCAAGATCTTTCTAGATGTGAGCAATATTTATCTGCCCTGTGCCGGGACATGCTTGTGATCCCTGCAGTCTGTCACCGCCAGTAACTAATTCTACCCTTCGATAGCATGTTCCGTCTCGAAGAGTGACGTTTCACTTAATTGCTAAGCAAATACAAACCGCGGTATTGCACAGTATTACGTCTACTCCATGTTAGGAGACCGGCGATGATCAGAGGGTGAGCGTTATTACGGCTTCGCGGTTGCTTTGCTCACGTACTGTCAAATCGCAGCGGAAATATAAGCGTTCCACTGCAGCCTGACTTCAAAGACACCGCACTGCCTACAACTCGGCTCGGTGTTGTCTTCACAGCAAAACAAATTATCAAGGTGTAGGAGAAGAGTACGTGCAATTTAGCTTTACTGACATGCAAGCAGTACAGATGGAAGCGGCCGCCCTAAGCAGAGAGAACTCAGGCGTACCGTGATCTACGCATGACCGATACCTGTTAGTCATAAGGCGATAAAACATATACAAGAATCAAGACTTTGTCAATACCACAGAGTGGCAGTTTTCCTGGTGCAACTACTCTATACTCCATCCACTGGTTTCAGCGCCTTTTCCTCTGAGACTTTCATGAGACAATTTTACCGACGAACTAGCTTTTCGGCTAAGAAGAAGCTGAAAATGCTTAGGTTTCACAACCTAGTGATAGATAAAATGTTTGCTAAACACGCTTACAGTAGCCTACACCGTTCTAACAACTTATTATCAAACTGCAGAATATTCGTCAGTTAATTCCTTGTGCGTCTTCCAAGAAAACGAATTAGATTTCACCAAACCAGTTTATGCACAGCTCAAAATTCACATGCACATCAGAAAATGCAACAAAGCATTTTTGCAGGTTCCGCAAGCAAACGACAGGCATTTTGAATTTGAATTGGTCTTGGTTTGCAACAGCCATTGTTGTGGTGCGATGTCCATCGAATCGGTTAAGAGGCGACGACGCGGATGGTATGGTAAGACAGTTGTTCTTAACCTTTTCTCTACTATGCCCGCTTAAGTAATTGTGCTTTGTTTCAAGCCCCCCTGACATTCAATAAGTTGCAAAAACAAATGCATTTATTGGTCAATTTATTGATCGAACTTTCCATGTTGTGGAGGGCGTAAGGGGTCGTGACCCCCTGGAAATTTATTGGCATGTCCCCCGGGTTAAGAACCACTTATGCACGACCTGCGTCCACAGGAAGCATTTTCGTAAAGTCTTATTTCCATCCCAAAGCGTTTGTGTCAACACCATAAAATCAGTTTTAACGCGCGCACAGCAGATTATTTTCAAAAATTGCCTCCTTAGCATGAAGTTTTAGTTTTCTCCCGAATGGCATAAATAAGGTGTGTCTTTCATCGTGAAAAATGGTTTACGTTTAGGCATACAACGCCTAGCAATCTAAAATAATCGAGAAACACGATTGTTGAAACGGTGAGACTAGACGATCATCACCACAATCACTTGCAAAACGAAGAGAAATCACCAGTGCTTGCGCCGCCGTGCCAGCAAAAAATTTGGAGGATCGTCAACATCTACCAAACTTGAAGTAAATTTCCGTAAAAATTTATTGAAATAAAAGTGAAAATGAACAAAGTTATCGACTTTTTTTGGGCGCGGAAGTAACAAATAAACTCCTCCCACAGACTCCCCGTTTCGTACGAGTATGAATGTCTTTGATTGCGAACATTAATGTTCAAAATATTCGAAGTGGACCTCCCCGGTTTTCTGTAGGTAATGCCCCATTTCCACCCACTAAACGTTTGTGTGCAAAAAGGCACCACCGGCACTGCATTTAACACAAATTAGTGTGTAATCCAATGACAGGGGGCAGAGGAACTATTAAAGAAATTTTTAGTTAGCTCTTACGAAAGCAGTCGCGCAGCTGCAAGTAGCTGCGATGTAGCCTACGCGTGCATTGCAATACTTCCACGCAACCTGTAACAATGACACAACGGCACGATGTCCCCGCATACCCTTTTCAATAGGGCATAGCTGTTGAGAGTGTACTTTAAGTGAAACTGCTTAGAGCTCTTATAGTCTCAACTCAACTGCACGATCAGCAGTGATGCATCACAAGCAAGTGTAACGTACAGCTAGTAACGTGGCATGAGAAGGACGAATGCTTTTCAAGTGAAGTTGAACTCAGAAAATTTGAAGAAACAGTTTCCTGCAGTTTAAAGACAAGGTTCGTTTCAACTACCCCTCCAAAAAATAAAACTTCCCAGAAGAAACAAGGATTTCAAGAGTTAAATGTTGCCGAACTGCGCAATCGGGATGGCCCGAAGAGAAATTTGGCCGTTAAAAATTTGGCTCAAATAGTTTTATTTCACGACATCTTAGATCAGAGGTTTCCAACCTTTTCTGACCATGTACCCTTTCAGCATTTCGACAGATGAGCATGTACTCCTAAAATTTCTTATGACAAAAAGGCTGAGTAAAACAATATAAATCCACTTAATTTTTATTAGATTTTTAGAACTATAAAGGTAGACTCCGTTTTTATGCCTCAAAGTTAATACATTTAACAATAAGCACATTTTTGAAAATAATATTCACTGATATATGTATAAATATTTGGAAATAAATAATATGCAATACATTTTTCTCTTCTCCCACCAACCCGAAATGTACCCCTTTAGATAAGCAAATGTAACCCAGGTTGGGAACTACTGGTTTAGATGTTGGTATTGCCATACCTTGTTTCGCATCAAGTCAAAGTGTACTCTGCAGCAGAGCTGTGTCTGTGGCTTAAAGTACCAGTGCTTACTTCTCCATGACCTTGATCAAACATATCTATTTTCTTGCTTCACCTACAGTCACCACTGAAATGATTGGATAAGTTCACCATTTAAAAGGAGTTCCGTATTAAACGCAATGCAAAAAAGAGGCACATTTGGTTATTTCACTACCAAAATTAGGGAGCAATTGAAATTATGTTGAAAACTTAGCACTTCCGTAGCGAATGCCTTAAACAATTAGGCACTTTTCTGTCACTAACATTCGAAATTTCGAAAATTATTCAAGAAATTCAAAAGAGAAACAAAGGCTGTGATATAGATAACTCTTTTAAATGGCTTCATAATCCTGCTTTACTCACGCCTTCTTGCTACTGGGGCTTACTTAGTTTTAGTGTAGGCAAACCAAGACACTTTGCACGTATTTATCTAAACATTTACGTCTAACTCGACCTAAACATTATGCGTTGAGACTTACGCCTTATGTCATAACGCTTTGCGTTTCCGGGAAATATTTTGTTTTGAGCGACGTCCCTTCAAAAGAATAAATTGGACCAAGACCTGCATCTGCCCATGGTTCTTCCTGTTTGCAAAATGGGTTTAAAGAACCGAAGATTGAAAGTGTTTTCTAAACTGGTGGAAATCCTGGCGCAACAGTTCTTTTATTGTTAGTTGCAGCGAGGTTGCACGCAGCCGCGCATGCGCAACGTGAATCGCGTTTGACTCGAATATTTCAACTTTGGCTTTCATTGGTCTGCGAATGCTGAAACTAGACGCTAGACAGTAATGTATGGCTTTGAACAACCGGACATGTCGAAATTTTGATTGACGTTTGTGACGCAGGCAGACGTACGTCATGATTCTACTTCCTCCATGGGACAACCAAAGAGACAGGCGTCACAGTTACCAGTGGAAGAACTGGATAGAAATAGCTCGAAACAAGCTCGGTGTTTGGACAAGTTGTTTATGGAGCAAATAAACAAAATTCGTCTGAATCTGAAAATTCTAAATCACAATGCCATGTACAGCCAGACTCAATCAATTTTTGCGTGACTGACAAACGTAGATGCGCATCGGTGCAAAATTGCGCTTGCCGCTGCTATCGCTAGAAACCGTTAAGTTCTGGATTTGATCCAACCACATGCCGATACCAGTTGTTGAGTATTCGCAAAGAAACTTGATTACAACATGTAGAAACTGGAGACAAATTTTCTTTATGTATTCGGCACTAGGATTACTGTTGAAATAAGTATGACGATTTTAAGCAATAAGCCACAAAACCTGTGTGGTTATTATTTTGACTTTACTGCACTTCGACTCTTCAGGTCGATTTTGTTTCAGGGAAATTAATTTTAATCAGTCGTGACGTTAACCGAGCCAGGACCTTTGTAAGGGGTTTCTGAGCCAACTCTGATCAGTCGCATTGCAACGTAAGACCAGGACAGTTGGACTGACTGATTAATCAACATCGCGATTTCTTGAGCGTTGCCTTGCATGCTCAAAAATATTTACAGGCCACTTCCATGTAAAAGACAAGACTTGCTATCTAAAACACACAACCGACCAGCCCGTAATCGTAGCGACTTGTTCTCCAAATAACTTAACTTCCTCTTTCTGCAAACTAAATGCAACACGTTTTTCCCGATATACAGACACGTTATAACAAAGCAATTGAAAGCCTGAGAACACTAACACTGATTGAAGCAATCAAGATCTGGCTGCTAGAATGACCTATTTATTGGTCAAGTATCTGTCAAGTCAAAATTCATACAATCTGAATCAACTGCCCGATTTTTATCTCTGTTGCAACGAAGCTGTAGCTGCCTATCAGGATGTAGAACAAGACTGTTATTCTCTGTTATTCTCTAAAATAAATTCAGATGGAACTAATCCCCAAAGCAATGATACTATCTTTAAATTACTGTTGGAAAGACAAACAAACTAAAGCACCAACCGTTTCTTTTCTGCCTGAGACGATGATTCCACCAATACCTACTTTTGCTTCCCTAAAAGATATAAAACTTGAACCTCGACGGTAACAAATGAGCCAACCTTTCGATTGAGAAGTCAGCCTAAAATCTTGTGACTTGCTGGGCTACAACTCGCAGCAGAACTTCATCCTAACCCAGAGTATCACCGGCGCATTGTGATAAATTTTACAGTTATCAATAGAAAGGTATGAGCACGTCTCAGACAATCTCCTTGAATCTGCAAGAAGTGTAAACTAACCATCAGATTCATAGTCAAATAACGTGCCTGATTACATTTCATCAAAAATAAGTCAGTGCTTCTCTTTTGAAAGTGGACCTAGAAAAAAACTAGTGGGAAAAACAGAAACACTGTGAAACTCAATATCTGCCTCAATCTTTAGCTTCCCGCAAGGCAGAAAACCTGCCTACTCTCGAGTGAATCACTTTTATCGCCGCGCAAAAAAGCAGCTCTATGACTTTGCTGCTATAAAATCTAGCACCATTACCAGAGTTGATGTCAAGTACAGTATTGCTGGTTTGTCAACGACGAAGTTCTTCCAAGTTTTCCTTGGCCATCAACTTTATTGAAGGCTCTTGCAAACATGCATACTGAACGAAAATATAAACGTGACCGAGCAAGGGTTCTTTAGGCAAAGATCGAGCCTGTAATTCTCAAGTAGGTAAACTCAGTTGCTGAAATTATCAAGAGCGTGAACATAGCAATAGTCGTTAACTCGTGATGAAGCTGGCAACAGAGCATCAAGCACTGATCTTTGAAACGATCGCGTCCTGCATTTGGCCTGAAAGCTCACATAGGAAATTTTAAAGCAATATGGCAGCGGCTCTAGCCTGGAAGCTGTGCCGCCGGGTAACTTTTTTTCTGACTGCCGGTGAAAAACAGCTCAAACAAGAACACCTTCCGGAGCACGGTCATGAACGACAATTTCCGATGCCACGCCTCGAAGCACCACCAGAGCCAGTAAACGAGCTTTGTTGACAGCGGCTGGCACCCGCGGCTGGCGAATCGGAATAGCGACAACCATGTCGCAAAGGCAAATGGAGTCTTAATTAATGTTCTTTGGTGGTGTGTTAAAAACAGAAAAGCTTCGCAGTGGTAAATTTGTTTCCAGTCGATGTGGTGCATAGAAAATTGCCTAAGCTCCTATTTCTAAAAATAGCACTTCTGTCATCGTTTCTTCCTCTGTGAAGCGACAGGGTCAAAAGCTCCGTGTTCCGGGGTCATTTATTGCGAATATACATCGATTGCTTCCTTCCTAGTGACTCTTCCACAAAAATCATTTTCATGTCAGCGTTTTGAGATCAGCACATTTGTTTGTGAGGAATTTTTACCAACATTGTTCCGGGTCGAAACTATTGTGCTAGCCTATTACCGAAAAATTATCTAATTGGCGTCCACTCTTCTAAGTTCATTCATATCTCTCCATTGGCAATGTTTCCCTGATTCGATACCCTCATCTGGTATCGAAAGAAAGACTATTTATTTCATTGAACTTGGGAGATGTTCACGCGTTGTTGTCTGATTTTTGTTTGTTAATGTTCAGCCATCATATTCTTTCACAGGAATGTAGCTTCAATCGCGTTGTCCGTATTTTGACGAAGCAACTGCCAGATGAATCCCCAATTGTTCAAAACCAATTACTATTCGGTTTTCTATTCCGCCACTAGCAAGTCCAGAAGTGGCGTCGTAAAGGATTTATTCGTGACATTCAAAACTTTGATTAACGGTCTACAAGCTAAGAAAACACATGCTGAATGCAGGACCGTAGGAAAAGATTTTGTCCGGACAGTTAAAAGGAGTTGTTTCCTTAACTTAAAGTTAATCACAATCACTTGTAGACTCGGCCCAATTCACTTAAATCTTTTCGTGCACTGGCTTTGTTGAAAAATGTTTGCCTGTAAACTGCATATTGCTTTTTTGTGGTCCAAGACTGATTATAACCCCAATGTCATGAACTAACTCATTTAAAGAAGCAAATATGACAACCTATGACCAAAACTCGGTTAGCTGTTAAGCCCAGATGACTAATGTTTTAGACAGACCAACAGCTTTTATAAAAAAAGGAAAGGGAATGAAGTTACTGGAGACGGACAAAGAAGCGATTTACTGGAGACAGAATATACCATGAAACCGCAAGAGTTCAAAGCGTACTAGTCTTTCAAAGTCAGAGCAACCACGTAAATCTGGAAACAACAAAAGGCCAAACTTAAGCGTGTTAAGCCAATTTAAGTTATCACGCTCGTGAAGGATTGCCAGTGGCACAAACAACCTCCACAAAAATATGGCAATTCAGGTTTACCTGGCTTTTCCAGCTGATATAAAACCTAGAAGTATATCAAAGACTTAGTGAATTGATTACATTGCAGATCTTACGTGTTCGCTCCTGCTGAGTGTGTTTGCAGATTACAGGGGTCACCAACTGTTTTGAAACTAACAGCTATTCCTTGGGTACCGATTAATGTGAAGGGCTACCAGGTTGATGCACACTTTTGCAATACAAAAATTGCTCATTGACCTTTAGTTATGTTATCATCATTGATGATATTGATCTATGTGAACACAATGATCATGTTAATGCTATTTTTAGAACAGGCCCAAGGGTGACCCATGTGGCACGTGCGGGCTACCTGGTGCCCAAGAGCACCATGTTGGTAACCCATGAAAATAAACAAAGCATGTTTGAATTCATTGTTCATCTTGTGCAATGGTTACGAGAAACTGCTCACACAAACTTTATTATTTAACTAGGTTTTTAGTTTTAGGCAAGTTTTCAAGACTGTGCAGAAGCCTACTTCAGCATCAGCAATTTGGGAAAAAATTCCTGAAAGGTGTACAGAACTGTGTTGATGATATTTTTAGTCTTGTGAACTTCTAACCGGAAGACAAGTGCACTTCTGGAAAGAGTTGTCATTACAAATTGGTGAACACTGTTTACCAAAAATCAAAATCGGTCAAATTAAACTAAGCAGCCAAGCCGGTACGCAAGTGGGAAAATTTCCTTCAGTTAATTTGAAAGCGGATTGAAACCAACCCGTAGCCAGGTTGTTTTAAAGTTTGGAGGGTCAAATTACATTTTAAGGGGGTCAAGATTTTATTTTAATCGTATGTTGAAAAAAATTTTCTGGGCGCAACAAAATTTGGGGAGCACTGCACCTGAATGCCCCCGTGGTTACGGGTCTGATTGAAACCAGTACAGGTTTATGGATGTTGTTACTTGCCGCCCTATCATTCTGTTATATCACGAGCGTGAGAGAATGTTGCGAAAAACGATTTCAACCTCCTGTGAAAAAAGAAAAAATGATTTGTTTGAGTAGGGGCACTAAAAACTTGGGTTCCTCTTCGATTCAAACTTTTCTTTGCAAACGCACCATAGTAACCTAGCACAGAACACAATTTCCAAGAGCTGAATGAATTTTGATAAGCAAAAGATATCATAACATACTTATGCATCATCAGCAAATAACAAGATTTATTTGTATCCTTTCCATTACAGAGAAACAGTGATATAGAGACCGTAACTTACTAGACCGAGACCGTAACTTACTAGACCGAGACCTCGTCAAAAAATCTGAGACTTGAAATGGTGCTAGATTCGCCAAAATTTTTCTTGAATTAAAAAAAATAGTCATCAATACTTCAAAGCTGTAACTTTGTTGAGTTTCTCGAATTGTTGTTTCATTTTCTCCTTTCCCGAATATGCAACTTTCAATGAACAGGTTGAATTACAAAAACTTTGCTGAGCCATATCGATGGATCAATATAAGTATCGAGCAGTGGTGGAGGAACCTTTTTCAAAGCGGGGGGGGGGGCACAAGAGCACGTCAAAAAAACTATGAAAAATTTCTTTCATTAAACGGTTTACTTTAACACAGGCCCAATACTAATTGTGTGGCTTAAACCTATTCAAGCAAAATTCGAAATTTAAAAGTGAGGGGGCCAGGTCTGCCTAGAAAAAGTGGGGGCCTACGCCCATGCGCCTCCCCGGTTCCGCCAACCCTGGTTGCGAGACCGAGACCCGCAGCCTTCGAGCTGAACTCGCAAGAATTGGTCTCTAGATTCCACCATCGCTAAAATTATTTGTGAAAAATAGAACCGAATTGAAAACGACTTTTGAAAGAAAACCATTTCATTTTCGTAAAAGATGACCAAAAAGGTTTGCCTACAAGTTAGGACAAACTTTAACTGATTCGGACGCAGAGGCGTAACGAGGTTAGATGGCGCCCGGGACAAGAAGCAAATTTGACGCCCCCATGTTTAAACCTGAGGTCTTTTTGAAGTAAATGTACTGCATTGCAGAAGGTACTGTGACGTTGTTGGGATTTTTCGGCACTCTCGCAGCCATTCGGCGCCCCCATAGCGCTTTGGCGCCCGGGGAATTGTGCCCCCTTTCCCCCCTTGTTACGCCCCTGTTCGGACGTCATGTGTTTCAGGATGAGTTGTCGGAATGTTTTTTTCAGGGGTACCAACAGTGGTGAAATTTCATTTTACCAATTCGAAACTAAGAGGAACACATTTTTCTACTATAAAATTCAATAGAAAAATATCAAATTTCAAAATCGAGAGGACGGCCAAGCCCCCCTTCCAACGTTCATAGACGCATCTCTGCTTTGTCCTTGCGCAGAGCATATAGATTTGCAGCCACGTTTACGTTCAGTAGATTTGAGACTTTATACAACGCGAAGCTATAAAAGGAGCTGAATGGTTTGTGTCGATATATCTTTCAGCGAGGAAGTTTTCAACGCTTGCCATCATTTACCGAATTCTCTCGCAAAGTTTTGAGCGGTTTTGAGCATAACACACAAAACTGTAGGACCACGGTGTGACGACATCGTCCGAAAAGCGACCTTGTGTTCGGAAAAAGTTGAGTACGATGACCGAGAGCTTTTTTCGAATCCTAACATCACACGCTTGTTTTGTTTTGAAAATTGCCAGAATTGGCGTAAATCTGCTTCATCTGCGAACAATCATTGTGTTTTCCACATCCTGTACAATCTTCTGAAAGAAATACAAAGGACAGAGCCGGTGAAACCATAACTACGCCCACCAGAGACTCGCAGAGACTGTTTTTTTCCTGTTGCACAACTTCTCGTAAATATTAAGATGTTTTGTCTCCTTGAACAATTTTTTCGGCCACTGGCAGGTTGCCGTTTTGTCCTAGGCTTGATTCTATCAGACTACTAAGTACGCCATCATAGATTCTCGTCTGCTTTTACTTCTGCCTGAAAAGCTTATCAGACCATCTTCGACGCCCCGTTTTAACTCCGTCCGAAAGGCATTTGTCGAATGGGTTTTTCTGCAAGCAATTTAATAAAGTGCGCAAATATTTAAGCGCGACAAAGCAAATACGGCGAATTGCTTGAACCAGCCTTTCACTTTTTCTGAAATTTTCAAACTGACGAACCCAGGAACTAACGCATTCCTCCATCGAGAGGACTGTTTCAATCGTATCATTTCTTCAAAACATCCGAACTCGACCCAGCCATGATAAAATTTGCTCCTGAAAGCCTCTTGCGATCGGACCAGGTAGCTCTCCGACCTACTCGTTCGCGACACTCGACTCAAGCAACTGCGTTACTCGTGGTTACAGTACACCAGCGGTGGTGAACCTACTGCTATCGCGGACCGCATAAATCGTGGGTTATCGCTGGCGGGCCGCAAATAACAACTGATTTTATCCTAAAAGTCTACCTTTATCCTACGAGGGATAGAGGCTTCTTATGACATAGTCTACTGTCTTAAGTACCTGCTTATCAAGGAGATTTGTTTTGACGCGATTTTGTACTCTAAATTGGGTAAAGAAAATTCTTCTGCGGGCCATATCAAATGTTGACGCGGGCCGCAGGTTCCCCACCCTTGCAGTGCTCCAACGCACACAGACTGGTTTCTCGTAGTTACCTGCGAGTCAGCTGTCGACTGACGCAAAAAGGCAACTGCAACGCTTCCAAGACAACCGTCATTTTCTGCATCTTTTACCTTTTATTCGCCAGAAAGACACACAGTCGAATGTTTCGAGAAGGCGGAGACACATCGGGTGGAAGGGTACTGGGCGGGG
>Ga0210059_1001348_pt1 | contig 36606 bp, 25 predicted proteins | sample Ectturendosymbi2_FD_188042 | JGI IMG/M metagenome (GOLD analysis project Ga0210059, IMG submission 188042) | Ecteinascidia turbinata endosymbiont from Florida, USA - Sample 2 (SPAdes) (version 2) | ecosystem: Host-associated > Tunicates > Ascidians > Unclassified | place: Key West, Florida... | reverse complement strand
ATCGATTCCTTGCTTACACCCATCGTGGAAAGTACATACTTGAATAGAGATATGTGCAAGTTTGAATCATCGCAAAAAGACGAAAGCAGATGGCAGTCGACTGATTCCTCGAAAGCATACAGAAACGCTTGTGCTTTTAAGTGTTTGTAAGACTCATCACTTTCTAAATGACCTCATTTCTTGTACATAAGCTTCCCCTTTGGCTACCTGGCATAACCTCGTCAGTCTGGCTGCTTACGTTGTCGCAATTTTCACTGTGGTATGGCTCTTCTAAAGCTTTGCAATTTTCAACACAAGAACATTATGAGGCTTACTTCACATGAACCAAGCTGTTACCTCTGTTACTTTGTAAATGGTTTAACTGTTGGTATTCATTAAATAAATTTTCTGTTACATTTAAAGAAACCGTTATTTTGCACACCTGTGTAATAGTCATGCAGTGGACATAATCAAAACTAGTTTTTTTTCAAACATTTTTGCCAATCTCAGGTTTCCTCGTCAGATCTCTGAAGGGAAATTGAATAAGACAGACTACGCAGCCCACATTTGCAATTACGAAGTAAACTTAACCCTTCAGAAGTGAACACTGAAACGACAAGGACTATCGAACAGTATTTCATACTTGATCTGCCAAATACAAAATGCTTTTGCAAACAAAAACAGCTTCAAAACTGAAACCCTCTCTACACTACATCAACTAGGTCTTTTTAGAAAAACAGGCTACACACACATTACAAAAAATCAATGAACACTGCAACAATTACATTACAAAAACGAATTATGATGGGGGCGTTAAAAACCGCGCAGTTCATTTTGATTTTCGTTGGCACAGTGAACCCGCATTCCGGTGTCAAGTGAAATTTCTGACTTCACACCATGTACGCATGCACAGAGTAATATTCTACATACAAAATACGCCGATAAAACTGATTATTAGGGCTTGGGAATTCGTGTTTAGGTAAATCTGTCGGGTAAGGGTTTGAAAAAGAAAATAATTGAGGTCAACGACTAAGTCCGAAAATTTTCAATGGTAAAAGTTATTCCTGTGCAATAGCTTGTTCTGGATACCTGACATCTAACCAAAATGTTTTAATTTACGCAACACACATCAAAAAATAATTGCCAGACTTGATTTCTTTACTTTGAGAAGCAAAATAACTAAATAACAATAACAGGTCAGAAATTTCGCTTGACACCGGCAGCAATACATCAGCAGCACGTTTGTGTAGGTTAGCAGGGGCAGCGTGGGACCCTATTAGAAGCAACCGGTCAAATCGGGTTTAAAATCAGGGCTGCATATATGACGAAAACGATCCATTTTTAACATTTGCTGCTTATGGCAACGCATTTCGTATGATGCAGGTTTTTTAAAGGTGTTTTAGGGACGCGATTAGGTTCCCTAAAATCAGAGAAAATAGGTACCGTGTACCTAGCATTTTCCTTAAAAAAAAGTGTATGAAGCACAACGCAACGACTGTGAAGCAGACCCGTAACCAGGGGGGGGCGAGGCCCCCCTTAAAAATTTTTCCGCCCCCCTTGGAAAAATGTATTGGACATCGCTTAAAATTATTAGACATAGTTCAAAAAATTTGGGCCCCTCTCTGAAAACTCTTCGCTCCTTCTGGTGACCAAAGCCGGTTACGGGCCTGCTGTGAAGTCGTAGCAGAGACCATATGCGCTGAATGCCCTTTCTGCTTCCACAGAAGCGGGCTGGATACTGAACTTCAGAGTGAGTTTGAAGTTTTGCAGGTCGTTAAAGTGCAAAACTCAGTAACGTTACTTTTTTATCCGGTTAACCGAAAGAAATATATCCGGATATCGGATAGCAAAAAACTCTCGGTTATCCGATAATACAACCCTAATCGCCACTTCTACTATAACGACGCTTTTTGACGATCCCCGCAGAATATTTTGTTCGTTTATGAAAACAGTTGCAATTTTTTGTTAGTTTGAAGTGTAAGCTCGCCTACCACCACACAACTATTTATAACCGCATATGAATCCAGTTAAGTGGCCAATCGTTGAGCCGTGACAAGTTTGACGTGAGAATGGTATCAAGGATTGCACCGCCAGCATCAATGGAGGCAAATCGTTAATGAAATTTTCTGTGCAGCATTTGGAATTGTTACCAGCTTGATCGATAGTCCGTGGAGCAGTGCGTATTTATGGAAAAAGTAGGACATCGTTGTTTCGCTGTTGAGCGAAAGTGGAAAAACTTGCAAGAGATTTCGATATTCCAGCAACGATGTTGACTACAATTTCGAACGCTACACGCGATACAGTAAGCGGAAATCCTAATCAGAAAACACTGTTTACCCTTGCCAGGCTTTGAACTTAGAGACGTTTTTAAGAAAGGAGTTATTGTAGTTCGACTAACGACGCTTTTTTCCTGGTCCCATGAAGCGACGTTCTAGGGCAATTCTACTGTATTTTGTTTCATGCCAATCATGGATCATATCACAGTTTGGCATCAAACAACTTCGCATAGCTTCAACAATGCCTACCGAATGTTGCATTACATCCTGAAAAATGTTATTAGCGCCAAGAGAACTATTTCGCGAAGACATGTGATTGACCAGAAACAATGTGCTTGCCTTTGTCCAGCGTTATACATCCTCTGCGAATTTTTTAAAGCCGCTCACTACTTTTTAAGTCTTACATTTTTCACCCATGCTGTGCAATGCAACGTTTCTACATGACGATGAGCGAAGGGGTTGCTGGCGCGTTGTGTCAATGTTTCGCCCGCGTGTACCAACACATTCCCGATGCGTTTTGGTTTTTTTGTGCACTATGCCAATGCCAGCCCCAGTGTTTTTGGACGAAGAATCAAAGACAAACACGCAAATAAATAGAAGTAAATCCCTGAACAGGTTTTTCTGCGAGACACGCTTGTCTATTGAACCTATTGTTTCATTCAACTTCATGATAAACAGGGATGCCGGAGCAGCGATAGGGCAGAAAAAAGTTGAGGGCAATGTAAATGTATAAAAACAAAAAAATTGTTGCCGATTATGCTTTTTTCTGTTCAGAAACAATTTTCCCCCCGAAAAAATTAACAGAAATTATAGAAAACCGTTTTGACTTTTCTGTGCGCGCGAATAGCTGCAGTAAATTTGTTTCAAATCGTCCTTGATAAACCATGAAATGACACTGTTATAAAAAGGCACCGCTGCCCCCGTTTCCCCCCTTTTAAAAGGACAGGGAGGAATTTCCCCCGTCATTCTCCCGCTCTCCGGCGTTCCTGATGATAAACCGTAAAACTGGAATTGATAAAAGTTGGATCTTCCACTTCACATCGTCAGCTTCTGCGAGTGAAGTTGCTCTAGATGTCTTCACACCTACTCCAGGCAATAGATACATCGAGAACAAATAAGCATCTTGCAAACCCTCGCTGCAAGACCTATACTTTCACACGTGCAAACGAGGGGCGAACAGTACAATACGGCGACTGCAGCGGAAAGGAAAATTATTTGAAAGACTTGTTAGAGCTTGATTAACAACATCAACTTTATAGCATATTTGTAGACGCAGTTAACTGGAAACAATAAAACAGAACTTCATAAACTTTGCTCGACTCTTGTGTTGAACAACCACTTCGACGTCTCAACCAACTAAACAGCGAGTTTTGATCAGGAAAAAGGTACATTTGCCTGAAGGAAACCTGTTTAGTTGGCTCAGCAATCGGCGGCATTTCTAAGAACAAAATTATATGAGCTGATATCGCAATCGCAGGCATAAAACCGTCTGAATAGAAATACCACAAACGATAGAAAAATATCGCAAGTCGACCGCACCAACAACGCAAAATAAAAATGTCCACGAACGCGAGCGTCTCGAACACGTCTGCAGGCACTGTCACAAAATGCAATGAAGAATTTGACTGCGAAGACACGCGTTAAGAGCATATGAAACAAAACCAGTCTCCAAAAGCTATTAGTACTTTGCTAAAATAGCGTTTAGGTTCAAGCTATAACAAAAGGATATTTTCGTTATCAGCAAATAAAGTGTTCGCTTCTGCACCAAGTAAAACATGTGCGCAAATAGCTACTCAATTTTGCAATGTTTTTGAACTATACGTAGGTCAAAATACTCTGGATATTCAGTTACACACTAAAGCGATGATTTAAATCAATAACAAACAACTCTAAGCTTAGAGCTGAAAACGGACAAGTATGGATCTACAATTTCTGATTTGCCTTTCGCGTCTTAACGTGTCTACCAGTCGAGCCGCTGTTTAGTTTAACAACTCGATCTGCCATGCTAGTGAAGACTGGTCGCGTTCTCATACACAGATCCCTGGAAGTGAAGGAACGGGCAAATCAAGACGTTGCAATGTTGATCATGACAATATCGATGATCGTTTCTTGCAAACAACGAGCGAACTATAAATGGCTCGTTACTCATCCCGTTAGTCCGAATAGCATTACGCGTACCGCGCGGCACTTAAAAAATGCTGCGTAAAAGCTGGATCCTTACTGTGTGATTGCAAGGCTTCCGCATTTTGCTGACAGCACAATAAAAAAAGCGTTACGAAACTGCATTGCATCTACGCTCACTCGTATACAGGGGTGTAACGATGAGGGGGCAGGAGGGGCACAATTCCCCGGGCACCCCATCACTGCGGGGGAAAATCCCAACAATGTCGCAAGTACTTTCTTCAATGCAGTAAATTTGCTTCCGAGAGACTTTACGCTCGAACATGGAGAGGCCAAATTTGTGTCTTGCCCCGGGCGCCATGTAACCTGGGTACGCCACTGCTCGTACAGCACGGAACACGAATGCTTGCGAAACTGTTCAGACTTGGTACTTTCACGCGAGCGACACGCAACAACGTGGATCTTGACCAATATTACAAAGCTCTGTCTGACCGCACAGACTTGACGTTTTCGTATGACAGCGCTAGGTTGAAGATGTGGCACACGGATGCAACAATTGTTCGAAATGATTATTGAATCTCGAAGCTTACGCGTACTTAACATTCATTCTATATAAAAAAAATCAGAAGCTCAGCACGGAGCTTTTCTGTTTGAGCTTCGATAACAATTGACATCGGCATTGACGGTCGTTTATGCCCGAGTTACACCCGATCCGCGTAGCTACTGCGGTACGTTGTACACGGATTTCACTGGCGTCTCGACATCGCTAGAATGCAAAGTTCGAACTAGTTCAATGTGGCGAAGGTGGGCATTCTTCAAGCGTTGCAAGCAACTCTTCATTGCCGGTATTAACCGTTCTTCGAGTTCTTGATCCTCACTACGAACAAGCAGAACAAATGGTATGAAACAACCAGCGTGGTGCCGGACTGCAGAATCTCTTTGAACAATGGCATTAACTCAACATAATTTGCAAAGAAGACTTTGAATGCAACAAATACTGAAGGCTATCCCATAAAATCCACAACATTCAACGCAGATATTTTGCCCGGAATTGCATATATGAAACTTTTTGTACAAGCACTGTTGAACAAATACAAGCAGAAGATGGTTGTACTTTTTCTCTCATGCTTAAGGTGCGGAGAAACGGGCAACTGGTTTCGCAATAGCTGGGTTCAAAGCCGGTACATTTGCGTAAAAAAACATCTATACAAAATACAGGGCCGCAAAAACGCGGTGATCCACTGATCATTGATTTAGCTCTGGCGTCGGTCGTTAATAGATTTTCTACCAGCATTCCATAAAAAACTTCGCCAGGGGAGTTTGGCATATCCTGATATCCAGAGGCATATCCCATATCCAGACAGCTGCAACGGTTCAGTAATTTTAGTTTCTTTTGCAACTGATCTGAGGTACTGCATTGAGCATCGCCATCTTGTACTGAAGCCCTTCTTTAGGTGTACCCAAAATATGGTTGGAGACTGGGCACTTCGATTGGATCGACAACAGCTAAAACTCTGGAATTATGTAATGTGGGGGTAACAGCTTTCTCGTTGATATTCTGATCAAAAAATACTATTGCATTCACGAACGCCAGTAGTCTGCTTCGAGAGCGAATGAGGACAACCAGGCCGGGAAAGAGTGGGGAATATGGGAATGTTATTCCCGGGAAATCTGACTTTCTCGCAGAAAATTTTTCATAGCAACAAGGGAGGTGGAAAAGAACTTTATGACAGCTGATGTATCAACTCTCAAACGTTAATAATCTTTCTTTAGAAAGACAGCAACTTTAAGGTGTGGTTCATACGCAAAACTGTGGAAAGTAAGTTAAGAAAACTCCACCACAGCTCGCGAGAAATAAAAGTCAGATTCCCAGGAAATTTGCATTTTTTCTGGCACTGGAGGACGATCATCGAAAATTCTGTACGTACGCGAACGCCCGACATTGTTTTTTCGGGCGCCTTGGATCATTCCGCACGAGATGTGTAGCAGCTAGCACGCATTCGCATGCAGTGCATAAAGAAGATCAGACCCCCGTACGATTTTCCGCATGAAAAATGTACCGCATGTTGGCACCTTCGCCGTATCGGTGATTCGCATACCCTCAAATATGGCCGATAAGGGATTCGTCATCCCGTTGTGCCGTACGCTGTCTAGAGTTAGTCGAAAAGCTATGGAAAAATAAAAGCACAAACACCTGATCAAACACTTTTAGCGCTTCAGGGCAGACATTCGCACACTTGCTGGATTCGTGCGCGAAAGTGCGTAGATAAGATCTTTAGCTATTTGGGCATTTAAAAATAATTACAGTGCATCATTCCGATGCAGAGGTATTGGAATTTGAAATGCATATGCAAGAAAGGCACGCATGGCTCGACATTTCAACGCTGATGCTATTACAAGTTCTTGAGCTTCGAAGGTACTGATGCTAAGAAGCGCTTAGTTTGAAATTTAGGAGTGCTTACAGTAAACGTTACGAACAGTCTTCGATAAACATGTTCGCGCAACAATACAAAATACGGGAAAGTTGCTGAACCCAAACAAAAGCACTTTTTCAGAAGCAAAATTAGCGATTTCTGGTCAGACTCTGGAAGTAGCCTACTTCGCGGGGTGAAGGTAGCTATTGAAAATACTGTGTTAGGCTAGAGAATTGCCCCATGCTTTACCGCAATTTTTGCATCTGTTCACATAAGCGTAAAAACATCAGAAAGTTTCGCTTTGTCCGCTTAGCAGCCTGCAAACCCTAGCAGTATTAACGTTATTGCTGTCCTCATTTGATCGATCAGTGACCAGTGATCAATCAGCAAGGAGTGCTTACAGTCCTGATACCAGGTTCGACTGACTGATGTCTGTAAAACCTACTGGTGTTCAGTGGAGCAGCGTTCGGCTGAATCTGATCTGTTAGAGAAAAGTCGTTTTCAGCGACATTCATACTTTTATGATAAAGCGCAACCTCACCTTATCAGTAATTGTGTGACCTCCGCTACAGTCTGGCAATCTGAATTGAAAATTTTCTTGGCTTCTTCAAGACAAGCAGCGTAGGCATTTGCCGCAGAATAAGCTGTTCGTGCGTCTGCAATGTGAAGGAATAAACTTAATGAAGGACAACCTCAACCGGCATTCACAAGAAGTTGGACATACTTTAATTCACCATGAAAACAATCATAATTGTGCAACCCCGTTCAGGTTCAGTGAGTCCAGAGAGAAAAAATGGATTTGTTTACTGTGGTAATTCTTTCCACAGTAAATTAACTCATTATGGTGTATTTCATGAAACTATTTCCTAACTGGGGTGAAGGGTTTAAATCCATCGGAAAAATTTGGCTGATGGATTTCAAACTTTTCACCTTTGTGGAGACTAGTTACTTGAATACAGACATGCGCAAGTTTGAATCATCGCAAAAAGAAGAAAGCAGAGCCCAGACGGCTGATTCTTCGAAAGCTTGCAGCAAAACTCGAGCTTTTAATGCAAATTTTGCCTTTTGGCTGATATAACAAAGATCAAGATGTGTGATTCCCCCAAACCTGTGTCCAGCGAAGCGACATTAAAACGAACAACAGGCGCTACTTTTAACTCGCGCATGTTGCAATTACCGTATTTATTGGATTGTAAGCCGCGTCTTACACAGTGTTTTTTTCATCATTTCGTGCGGCTTACAATGAAGGGCGGTCTTACAATCGAGGGCGGATTACATTATTTTTCTTTAGCTCATCGAAAGGTCTAGACCACGGCTTCTCAAACTGTTTTGTTCTGCGACCCCACTTCAAAACAATTTTCTATGCGACCCCACTGATGGATAGCCTACAGTTAATGATACTTGTAAGCGTACCATTAGAAATCTCAAGTGGCATTTTTGTCTATGATGAAATCATAGAGATGCACACAATCCACGAAAATAACCACAAAATAATAAAAGAACCTCGCAATGGAAACAGTAAAGCGAAGAAAAAATTAGTAAAATTTTCTTGTAAAGTCCACAGAGAAGTTTGTTCTGATTTGTCAAGCCAATTTGTTTCGCGACTCCAAATTTACATTTTGCCCCATTTTGTGTCACGACCCACAGTTTGAGAAGCCCTGGTCTACATGACGTTCATCTTCCCTTGGCTACGTTTTATCGACCAAACTCTCTTTTTGCAATCTTTCTTCTCTTTAATACCACGTGTATCCTCCGATTACTCCGTTACAGGAAGGATTGTGATGAACACAAGGCAGTTGTAGTGGTGTAAGCGTCATTACCACTTACCAGGTTGCCGATACCAAAGTATTTCGGAGGCTTTGGTAACCTTTGTTCAAGTGCAGCTTACAATCAAGGGCGGCTAACAATCAAATAAATACAGTATTACGATTGCGTGTTAGAAAACCACATTGTGTCACGACGGCTCTTTTCAAGTTCTGACAATCGAGTCGAGAGTACTTTTTCAAATCGGTAATAACATACAAAAGCACGAAATTATGAACCGAGTACACAAAAGAAGCCGACACAGAACCGGAGAAATCTGGTCTGCATTAGATTTTGCAACTCGGATAAAAGTTTGTCAGTTGAAGGGTCTGTGCAGAATTGGTTTCACTCAAAAAAACACCTCTACATCCAAGGCGCCTGATAAAAACAGTTTGAGGTCATGCTAAGGTTTCTCTATTCTCAAACACAAACCATTTTTTACTGTAAGGATATTAGAAATCTAGAGCTACCAATCAATTTAAAAAATCACCAAGCAAAATATAACCATTACAATAAAAACACCGCGTTCAATAAAACACAATTCTATACAAAGCTTTTAAAACAGGTCACGCTACAAAGTATAAGAGAAACCCTTAATTCGTTTTCATCTGGCATATATGTTGTAGTTGAAATACACTAGTCAAAACACATCGCAACTTTTAGGTCGAATAGTCCTGTTTGTATCACAGACATTGACAGGTATTTTAACGCATATTAACACGAATTCGCATCGCATCACTCCTGTATAGTATCTGTGATGAACTACAGTTTAAAATCAAGACTGAGAACCCCATTACACAAAATTCAAGATGAAAACACCTACACTTAAAATGTATAAGCTCACGACAAACCCAGTTGAATTTTAAGACCAAAACAAGCAACACACTCTTGTATCAATGTAAATTCTGCGAGAACATTTCTACAATTGAGGCAGATTTTTAGACAAAAAGACCAATGCCCAACATGCCAGGCAAACCGTTAATACTTGAAAGAAAATAAGAAACCAGTCTTAAGCATAGCATTTGTCTTAAGGACCTATTTACTTGCTACTGCAACTACTCAAACGAACAAACTTGTACACAGGCGCCAAGTTTGAAATTTCTACGAGAGTGCGAAATGAAAGCCTCCTGAAATGTTGAAAAAGAATAATTCAATCATAGCTCCGCACCAGCGTTTGCAGTCCCATCAACTTGCGGGCTCTGTCTGCCACTATCCAGCTTTGTGCGCTTCGATTCAGAGTTCTCTCGCTGTGGTGAAAAACTTTTGCGAGGAGAATCTACAGAGAAATTAGAGCGTGAAAAAATACGACATTACAACGGCGGCATCAAACTAGCGTTGTTCACAGGAGCAAACTGTCGCAATCTTCGCACACACCGCTCATCCTTCGAGACGAGTCGTTCACGTGCCAGGTAAACCTCTTCCTTTGCCATGGTTGCCAATCGGATCGACTGCACATAAACAAAGCGGGTGTCGGCGACACACTTTTTGCTAGCAACAAATTGCTCCCAAAAAGGAAAATCTACCTACAAGGAACTGCCTCTGTAGTGTGATCGGTTATGGTAAAATCCTCCCGAGTATCTGTTGGTATATGGGCGATATCCGAACCCTCGATATCGATTGTAGTGGCTGGGGTAAGGAGGCGAGACCGAGCGTCGGTGCAACTGAGGTGTTGGCGAATGCGAGCGCGGACGTTGTCGGTCACGGCCAATATAGTGAGGGCGGTTTCCACCGTACAGCGCGTAGTAGTCTCTTCGAAAGCTGCAAAATTCCCAAGAAAGATAGTTAAACACTGATATACACTGTGCATTACTCGCTGAGCATTGCGCAGCGAAATTCGGAGTTCATTAGGACTATGCTTTTTGAAAAAGGATTGTCTGAACATATTGGTTTAAATCTGATTTATAAAAAATATTTTATATTTTAGAAACGTGCTTGTACAAATACTTTAGGCAACGTTTACCAGATTCTCACTACTGGTCGGTCTGCAACCATACAAATCGGGTCCTACTAAAATATGTCACGTACACCCATGAGGTGGAAGTCTGCTAGAGCAATGCATCCTATCTAGCCCAGGGTGTTGGGACGCGTTTAAACCTGTTGCAAATAGTTATAATGCGGTTCTTGTAACAAACAAATATTTTGCATACAGTCAAAGAACTACAGACGAAACGGTCCATAAATTCCAAGGATAATGTTTCAGAAGTTACTTTCGCAAAAAGACCTAGATCGATGTTTGCTTCTTAATTTTCTCATCAATGTTTGGTAGAAATATAATCAAAAGCAATGGGCACACAATTAAAAGACTGAAACGTGCTTCAAAAACATTTGCAGTTGTTGCTTTAGTACAGCAATTTTCAATGAAGAGCAACCCCTAGGGGTGCAAGAAGGAAATTTTGGGGTGGAAAGGCATCTGTCTTAGTATGGATGATTTTGTAATATCCACTCAATAAAAGGTGTAGATGCAAGATTTGGTTTGAGCACAATTGCAGTGTTTTCTGCCTTTACAAAAAAGTGAACTAGAAATGGTATATACTGAACATTAGTAAAAGTTGTTTAAACCAACTGAAAATCACTGATCTAGTAGAACCACGAGCTGGGAAGGAACCAGCCATGGCACTGGTGCAACCGATTAGAAACCATTCGGCTTACTAGCAAGGTCTACTAGATTACCAGAAAAATTTACTAGGGAACTTAACGTTTACTAGCAGCAGCATAACATGAAAGATATAACTATTTGGCAGCGATCTAGCATTGCTTTGCATAGCAGTACATTATCAGGAGGGTAAAAAAAGCAATGTAAACAAATGTGAACTTTTGTTGAAGTTTTCAAATGTGGAAACAAATTTTATGTTTTCAGCACTGTAACCAGTCTTATTTTCTCCTAAGTTTTGCAGGTTAAACTTTGCTTTACTTTGTGATTCATCACTGCTTGTGAGTGCAAAAGGTAAGGAAGAATTCAGAAGTTTTTAGCTATTTTTAAAAAGTCAAAGGTTAATTTCTTGATAGAGGTCAACTATTTCTTTGAACAAAGGGATTTTTAACACATCTTTGCATTTGTGTTAATGCAAATATGTGCATGTTAGAAAGAATACATGAGATAGGTAATCGACTAAGTGTTTTGCACTCTTTGCATGGTTTGCCCAGGCAGTGCTGTTAGCTGTAATTGCCAAGGTAATCGACTAAGTGTTTTGCACTCTTTGCATGGTTTGCCCAGGCAGTGCTGTTAGCTGTAATTGCCAAGACTGCAACAGGCAAAGCATGCAACGAGTGGAAAACACTTGGTCAATTCGGACTGGTCTGTGTTTAAACACTTGGACACAAATGTTGCTTTCCAAACAGCTATTTTCTTTATTCTGGTCATAAGAAATAACACAAGGTTGTCAGGCATTGACAGCAAAACCAGCGACTGCCTTTCCAGAATTTGTTTATATTATCGTCACCATGAGCTACGTTTTCACTAGTAACTGTTCTCTGAATCGTCCAAACCTGTGATTGTTGTTTTTTCGCTGATTTCCTCATGGTAAGAGCACTGCTAGTAAAAACTACCAGATAAAATTACTCAAAAAAGTTTGCTATATTCTCTAAGTTTTGTGTATTTGATATAATTCATTTTCTATTCAGCTTGAGGCACACCAAGACAATTGAAAATATTAATGTGTGAAAACGAACAGAAATGAGAGCTGGAGCCATGCTATGAAATAAAGAGCTCCAGAGCTGGAGCTACAGTCATGAAAACCATGAGCTCTGGAGGTGGAGCCATGTTCATGAAAAAAGAGCTCCAGAACCGGAGCTGCGTAATTTTTGCGACAGCTCCATAGCCCTGGTTAGAGACCATTCTGCCATCTACAATTAAGTATTTTTTAATATATAATTCATATCAGATTGAATATTTTTTGAAGTAGTTGATTCGCATAGAACATTGGATTTGAATTCCACTCCAATGGACAGCTCCTATTTGAGAATAATTTCAAACAAACGATAAATTATCCAGTAACTCAGGCTCATATGAATGAGCCTAGTGGGAAGAGAAATAAATGGCGTTATCGCTATTCTGTGACATAGGTTATGCAGCAATAGATGAGTTGTCATGAGACTCATTCATTGTTATGTAACTAACATCACAGCACAACGATAGTGCCAGCCAAGAATGAGACCAAATGGAAATTTCAGTGACACAAGTCTCAAAAGGTTGCATTCAGTCAGTGATCTCGGTATCAATCGGTTATAAGCCCGAGCAGTAGTGTAGCCAGAATGAGTTCACAGAGGCCATGCCCTCTGAAACAAACTTAATAGGTTTTTTACTGGTGCTTTATATACATTTTAACTGTTAAAAAATAAACGGAAGAAACAGTCGGACTCAAGATGTCAGTGACTGATGATGTAATTGACTGGCCCTCCCAAACAAAATTATTGGCTGCGCTACTGAGCTCGAGTTACACGTTTGACCTGGAGTCGCCTCTGGTATGTGGACACTAGCTTTCTGCTTCATTAAACAAATGACAAAAAAATGTCTCATCTCAAGTTGAAGTCACCCCGAGCATACTAACAGTTGTGGTGTCCCACTTTACATGACTTGTAAGTGTGTAAGTAAAACATATGTAGATGCTAACGTTTTTTCAATGAAGTCAACAGTTCTTAAACTTGTTGGAGGTACTGGACAGTCCAAGTGTGCCCTTGCATTAATATACCTCTTCATAATTGGAAAAATATATGATTTCTTCAAAACATACACACACTATATTAATGCACAAAATGAACTGTGCAATCAGATCTATACTCTACTCATAGACTCTCTCACCAAACCCCTGTGGTTTGATTTTAACAACCACTGAACTAAGCATTTTGGATAATTTAACAACTGGCCTGTTAAGCCTTTTCAAGATATATAATTGCAATTAAACTAGTGTGCTTCAACAGGTAAGAGTAACAGGTTGAATAGAATCACTCATGGTTTAACAGTTTGCACACAATATTGCAAATGTGTACCTATTCAGTAATGTAACAAACAAGTCTTTAACCAATGCAATGCTTCTTCATAACTGATTTACCTTTTTGTTTGAAATAAATCACAGAAAATGTTACACAATGTAACTTCACAAAATAATATGTATTTGGTTTACTCGCAAGCTGGAAAAGTCATGGATCAAATCAAACTAAACATATCTCACAAACAAGTCATTATTCAAGGATTGAGGATTCATAATTTTACATGAAATTGATTTCCTATTAATGATTTGCTGATCAATTCCTTGCTTACTGCCATTGTGGAAAGTATATACTTGACAAGCTTAAATTATACTTCAGGAAGCACAGTTTTTGACCATCTCAATATTATTGGTATATATCAATAAAATTTTGTTAATATGATACACTGGCATCATTATTATATATTAGTATGCCGAATGCAGTCGAAAAGAAGCATAAATTTGTATCAATCAATTAAGCTGACTGTAAAACCAATTAGAAACAATGAAATAATAATAAAATGATGAGATCAGCTCATTAACAGGCACCTTAGCATGTAACAATTACAAAACCAAATGGCAAAAGCAAGTTTTTTCATTATATAAGAATAACCTACCTTATACCCTTAGTTTTGAAACAATTTTGGCAATGTAGTAAAACTGTTTTTCTCACATTGTTAAGTTGAGAAGCTATACCAAAACTGTATTTTTTACCATAAGTTTTAAAATACTAAGTGAACAATCAGCGGTGGTTAAGTAGCATTACATATGTGTATCAGTTATGTTGCACAAGTTTGTAAAAGTCTAACTGTATGTTTAAATCAGTGATTCTTAACTGGTGGGGTCATGGAGAAATAGCTGTGGGGTCACAGACAAACCTCAGTAGTTTGCTGAAGGCTCAAATTTTTAGAACTGCACATCAACATTGTGTGTTACATCAGCAAAATCAAAACATGGATATATTTTTGTGAAGTTCACATTATTTCCCTATAATTCCTATCCAGTTTCCATTATACAATTTCCTTGTAAACATGTCCTACCCTGCTGTGATTTTAAATATTCATCCGATTGATTGGTGTATTTGCTGTTTGTTTTTTATGAATCTAACATGTGAAATGACAGTGTTTTATATTTTGTTGGTTGTTATATCATGAACATGTTTAGAGTTGTAGGCAATGGCTATTTTTGAAAGGAGTCACAACTCACAAGATCAAAAAGGTTGGGAACCACTGGTTTAAATCACGTGTAACACCAGATTCAGTCTAAGCCATTTCTGGTTTGTGATAATTTTCAAATATTGGTTACAATTTACACTAGCACTACTACTGTTCAAAAGTAAACACTAATGTTCTAAACAAGTAAATAATACTATTTAAAATTAATGAATCACACCTCAATCATACTTAAATCCATGTTTTTTGGCACTGGCTATAGAACCGCCTGGGGATCTTTAAATCTGAAGCCTTATTCGACCACCTTCTGTAACATGACAGTAACGTATGACGAGAGTGCAGTAGGCTTGGTAGAAACGAAGTAAATGTAAAAGATAAACCCTAAACCTAACCCTAACCGTAGCCTTAACCTAACCCTAATCCAAACCAAATGCTAACCTAACCCTAACGTAAGCCAACCTAACCCTACGCTAAGGTAACCTAACCCTGAGGTAAACTAACCTAATCGTAAAGGAAAGACAAATGAAAAAAAATGAAACCAAAGTTGGAATAGTGAGATTCGAACCGAAAACCTAAAGCATAGAAAGTGTATAGCATAACCATTGCACTATACGATCCACACGGTTTGAATGACAAAGTGACCCTTTTATTTAAATTGCGTCAGGACAGGCGGACGAATAGTCATTCCTGTTTTTTTTATGAGACATTTTGGTAATTTGTCTAAAATAGCTTAAAAGTGTATGTCATTTTTTATTTTCAGATATTTTTTTGGCAGTGGTTACAGGTCCACCGGTGGACTTTCATATTTGAAATCTTATTAATCTGCCACCGGTAATGTGACAGTAACTTATGGCAAAAGTGCAGCAGGCTTCTTAGAAATGTACTAAATGTAAAACCAAATCCCTAAACCTAAACTTTGAAACCTTAAACCTAACCGCTAAACCCATAGGCGAAATGTAAACCACAAACCTAAACTGTAACACAACTACCAAAATGAATGTCACTGAGGTTAGGAGGGTTGCCTGTAAAAGGCGGAGCTCTGTAAATAGAGGAGCTTGGTTGCGGAGGTTTGATAACGTAACTGGAGTGGAAAAAAGTTGCGTTGCAAAATCAAAAAAAGGAAGAAGTATCTTCCGAATCCCTGTTCTTCCTGTAAGATTCATTTTCCCTCAGTTGTGCAGTGTTACCTTGTGCATTGGTTAAACATCTTGTTAATCGCATGGCCTATGATGAGAGTACAGCGTGGTTTCGTGTTCAACATTGCTTGAAACCCCGTAGTAAAAATATGTGGACACTGTGTACAGTGTACACACCAAGCATAAAAAAGTAAGAAGTGCTGGGAAAGTGTTTTGCTCCTCTCAAGGTTGGACACGTAGTAACACCGGTTGTGTGATGCGCTACTAATGTATGGGTGACCATTTTCTGTGCTCTTGCGAATGATGATATGGCTGTGGTGAGGATAAAGCACTTTGCTCCTCTCAATGTTGGTCATGTGCAAACACCGTTTCTGTAATGCGTGCTGGTGTATGGCTAACCACTTTTTGTGATCTTGCGTCTGTGATATGGACCATGAGTCCACAATAAAATATTATTATTATTATTTTCAAAAAAAGGAAAAATAGTTAAGGAAAAATGTTGTATCGTTGCAACTTAAGATACGTTTCCCCCAAACATGGAACACATGAAAGTTTGCAATGTTTAAAAATTTTGTACATTCACAACTGTTGAAACCTATTTTTTTGTCCCTGAACCGTTGTGAAATTCAGATAACCAAAAATAATAAAACTTCAAAATAGACTTTTTTAACTATAGTGTAACATCACCTTTTGCAGTAAAATTTGTTTTGCTACTGTTTGCTTCTCATTGCTCAATGAAAAATATCGGTTTTAACGACTCCGGTTACGTCATCAAACCTCCGCAACCAAGCTCCGCTATTTACAGAGCTCCGTCTTTTACAGGCAACCGTTAAGAGTAAGGTGGGAGACGAACTGGAAACCATTGTCACAGCAGATTTAAGCATATCTACTATGACATCGATGTCGTTCGAGTGAGAAACCCAGCGTTTGAATCACATCATGCCAGGCAGATCCGTATTCACTACCTATTTTTTGACTGGTAAAAGGCATATGACTGAGTTGACATATTTTTTTTCAGTTGTTTAAAACAAAAGGGGGTTGAGATGGATAGGAATTTATCATGGAAAGGCTAACTTTTATTTTGTGTTTCATATTTGCTTAATTCATCTAAGTAAAAGCATAAAATAAATGCATGGGATGCATGCAGATTAACAACAAGACTGACACCACAATCGTTGGTGACACAACCAAATCTTATCGCAAGTTGTTTTAAGCCATTTAGTCAATTTTTAAAACTGCGGTTTACAGAGCCATGTCGAGCCTTATCTTTACCTATAAGGTTTGCTCTGAGAATTAGAAATTCTTACACCACAGACAGAGACTATCGAGTTTTCACCCTACAACACCGATTATACTGTACAGTACAAACAAATCAGACTAAAGCTTTGTTGTTCGCATAACAAAAATATGAGCGACAAAAACGTAACCAACCTTCTCATTCTTTATCATAAAATTAAAGGTTTTCTGTAGTTAACTATGCAGATAGGGGGCACATAAACTATGGCGTAAGGATACCACTTTTAACAGGATAGATGACATCAGTAAACCAAAGAGGAGCGCGGGCGGTACTACTAGACTGGAAGCCGTGGCAGTTGTCGATGAGATATCGTGCGTACAACAGTATACTTTGGCGTGACACACGTAAAATCTTTGTTGCGTGTCACTCATTCCTGATTCCTCTTCACTAACTTTAGAGATGGCATGGGCCATCCACCAATAAACTGGTAGTTAATGGAAGGTTTTTATGGACCATTTAACCGCCCACACGCGACATGTTTTTGGGGGAACCGCTTAACTCCGCGTACTTCTTTGAAGTACCAACGTCGATGTTGAAGAAATTTTTCTGTAACCTCAGTTGTCGTTAGCATCACCCTCTGGTGGAATTTGCGTCGGATCTTGTCAGCACCAGAGGTGGCTGGAGCCACTTTTTCAGATTCCGACTCCGGTCAAGCGAAATTTTTGACTTGCGAAATTTCTGACTTCATGCCATGTACGTATGCACAAAGTATTAAACTGATGATTAGGGTTTAGGGATTCGTGTTTACGCAAGTGTGTCTCGTTAGGGTTTGGGTTAGGGTGAAAAAAAAAATTGAGGTCAAAGACTAAGTCTAAAATTTTTCAATGGTTAAAGTTCTACCCGTACTATGGCTTGTTGTGGATACCTGACATCTAACCAAAATGTTTTAATTTACACAGCACACATCAAAGAAGTAATTCCGAAACTTCATTTATTTATTCTGAGAAGCAAAATAACTGACAAACAACAACAGGTCAGAAATTTTGCAGAGGTCAGAAATTTCGCTTGACACCGACCTATTCAAAAATTTTTGTATCCGGATTCACAGATTTTTTAAATTTGAGAATCTGACTCTTGTACAGACTCCGGGTACCATTGATCCGTGAAGTGCTCCGTTTGCACGCTATGGCACTCGACCATAGGAAGCTCCCAGCTCTTTTGTACCACCGGGGATGTTGTTCTCAGCGTGCCGCATGCAGCAGCCGCTGTGCTGCCCAGGGCCGGTTTTAAGCCTATTTGACCGATTTCACCAAATTGGGCCCCGTGCCAGCACCGGCAGAGTTACAGTTTGAAACAATCTAAGAGAAGTATACCACGCCTCAGAACCGTCGCCAGAAAGTTTTCAATAGAGGGGCTTTGCATTTCTGTGGGGGGCTTTGTGTTTGTGCGGAGGGGCTTGACATTTTAAAAATTGACAAAAACTCAACCGATTTGTAGAGTTTCATGTTTCAATTTGGGGGGGCTTGGAGCTTTGTTTGGGGGGATAAGCTCCCGATGGGACTGCAATGGCTATGTCACAACTTAAAACGTGCTTTGTTTTGTTTCTACCCGGTGGATGCTAGCAGAGCAGTGTTGCGGAATCGGAGTTAAAATGTCTGACGCTAACTCCGACTCCTTAAACATAGCGTGAATGATTGTCAACAATTTTGAAGCAATTAGCAATCAATGGAAATCGTGGTGCACAGCAAGAATTCTGTTGCAATAAAAGTTTCAAAAGAAATTGTACCATTTCAACAGGCACGAGTTATGATTCTTAATTAGTGCGACGTAAAAAAATATTCATTTGGACTTTAGGAATCGGATAAAAAAATCCGATTGCGACGACTCTCGTCTTTTTAGAAATCAGACTCACCCAGAAACCTTCGTCTCCTTGCGACTCTGACTCCGTAACCCTGCGGGTTGCAGCAGATAAGAACGGATTTATGTTTTTCGAATCCGAATTCGATCCAACAATTTTATTTCAAAATCAAATCCAAATTGAGGATGCTTTCTGAGAATTTTTGAATACTGTAATTTAATTTACGTTATTTAGATGATTTACTGATTCAAAAGTGCTCAGCTAGAAAGTGAACAATGTTCTTTCAAACGAACGTATGGGACGGGTAGAAATGATTTGCCTATAACTCATGATGGCTTTCACAAGAAATGAGATATAAAAGGTGTTTCTAGTAAGGTTCAGGTACCGCCATTGTTGCGTCAGCATCATCGTGTGGCCCTTAGGTTACTTTATTAGCCTCCATTGGCCCTCGTAGCGATTTGTGTTTGAGACACCTGCTTTGAGGATTTACTTAACAATGTCTGTAACAGTTGCATCAGGTGAAAGAAGTTTTCAAAACTAATTAAAACATACTTGCTATCAACAGTTTCACAAGAGAGTAAACAATTTGGCAATGCCACTTTATCTATAGAATATGGAATTATTAAAATCACTGAACTTGAAAATGTATTCAGAGACTTTGCAAATGAGGTCAGAAGATTTTTTTAAAACGCCTGTGTTTAAGTGTAATGTCTGTAATTGTTATATTTGGTAGTTGGTATTTTTTTAATTGATTAAAAAAACTTTTATAGCTTTTTAACATTTTATTATACGAAATATTTATTTTTTTGGTTGAAGACGAACATACCACGCAAATTAAAAACATGTTGACTTTTACTTATGCATAGAGTGGGGCCCCGCAATCAGTCTTCTAATTGGGCCCCGACATTCCTAGCACCGGCCCTGGTGCTGCTACATCACTTCCTCACTGAAAAGCAAAGTCTCGGGTGTACCTCTGCGTAAATTGGGAACACTTGATCCTTAAAATGTAACATGACACGACTTGGCAGCAATGGTGTACAGGTTCCGGATTTTGGAGTCCAATCCGGCCGGATATTTGGATTGGATTAGATATCGTTTCCCTTTCAACCGGATTCGGACCCGGATTATCCAAATGAATAATAACGTGGCCGTGCAAAAAATGTTCCTAAGGAATAATAGTTGTATAACGAAAAATTAGGATATTTCGAAATCATATACTAAAAATCTACTTGTTGGATTTCTCTCGATATATTGCAGTATTACCCGCAGCTCGGGATCCTACCTTTCAGACTGAGGACATTTCAAGCAACATGTACTTTGGAACTGTGTGAAGTTGAGCATGATTGATTCTATAGTTTTAGTATGACGCAGCCCGTCGTTATTCAGATGATACAGGTTTATTTCTGAAATATATTTATTAGTAGATCATAGTAAAATATTGCTGTTTATCAAGGTATTACAAATAGTTTTTTGGCGTTGAACGAAGTAGGCCTACACCAGTTTCTGTTTCAACGGCGTAGCTCACTTGTCTAACTCAAAGTGGCCTTATCTCACAACTAAGTAAGAGTAATAAACATGGTGAAAACGTATTGTCATTTTCACCATGTTGTTGTAGGGTGAAATACACCTGAACTGAGAATGAAAACTTGTGAAGTGTTGGATTTAACAAAAAATGGCAAGGTTGTTTATTGTCTAAGCCTAGTAGCAAAGCTGGAAGTTCAGTTTGGAAAGAGTAAGAGTTTCAAATGTAAGGGATTGAGGTGAACATTTATTGCTCTGCTCTAAAGAATGATTTCATTGGACATAAAATTAATGTGATGGTTCTGTCATGGTTTAAATTAACGTACAGCTGTTGGCATTACGTGGAGTCCAGCAGGTACACAAATGTAAGCTATTAGTTCTAGTTGTAGACTATCATTTGATTTAAACATCTCCATTAGAGAGCATATGAGAATGGTGCACTACTATAACCTGCGCTACCATATAGAAAAAGAATTGTGCACTTCTTGTCAAGATCTTTCATAAACTGATTGTGGTAGGCAGTTGTCACCATGACATTCAAGACAAAGTATGTTGGCAGTGTCTATTTCGCCTCATGAGGCTACAGCACTGCTGGAGCTCTTTTACCTTTAGACAAACACAATTGTTTGAAATGGTCTTGAACAAGTTCAAAACACATGATCGTCTCACTTGATAACGACATCTTTAACGGGCTAGTCTAATGTACGAGTGTTGTCATGGTTTCACTGCTGGCAAGCTATGTTAGTGGCTTCTTGTTTGTTTGCATGAACTGAAGATTAACCTAAATCTAAATCCTAACTCTGATCCTATACCCTAACCTATATCTTCTTGTGGCTTTGCGTATCACTTGTCACGTCACCACTTCATCCAATCGTGTCTGAATAAAAGCAAAATAGCCATAACTTTTGTCTCATGAGGAAAAATATACACTACCAAATATTTTGGCTCATGTGCAACTGAATGCACGGTTTCGGATTTGGATTGGATATCGGAGTCAAAATTTTTTAATTTTCGGATACGGATTGTATATGGAGTTTATGAAAAAATTTCGGATCCAATCCGATTGCAAAATTTCGATATCCGTACACCACTGCTTGGTAGTCAAAACGGAAAATTTGCGCCAATATTTATCATCACTGAAGCAAAAACACACTCATTTCTTTTTGTGCAAACAAACTGGGTTTGCCCATCTGAGGCTCAGAAATTTTTAAAAATAACTCTGGTTCGAGTCAGTGATTGTGATTCGAGTCGAGTCACCATCTTCACGATTTTTGGTGACTCGACTCGAGTCAAGTTTAGTGATTGGCTCGAGTTTCGCTGTCACTGCAATATAGACTTGTTCAGTAGCGATTCCAGATTAAAAAAGTGGGGGCCACTGCGAGGCGAAAGAAAAAGTAGGGGGAGGCCAACATCAATGTCTCTCCTGTAATGGTGGTTGTTTTGGAAATTAATTAAAATATGGAGCCTATCAAACCCAACTGAGGCTTGTGAATCTCGTTAAATATGACCTAGCGTTATTATTCACTAGACACCTAAATGCCACTAGACGCAATCGCACACTTACACTGCTGTGTCGAATATTCTGTGCTTACCATGCAACTTCCACAGCACTACACTTGTAAAACGAAACGCCATTTCCCGTACACAGTTGTGCCGGCCCCACATGAACGAAAAAAGCTGCACGAAAGTGAATACAATTCACATGAACAGTAGCGCAGACAAGAATTTTGTTCGGGAACGGCCAATCAAAGACGTCATCAGTCACTGACCTCGTCTTGAGTCCGACTATTCCTTGCGTTTATTTTCTAATAGTTGAAAATTGATACAAAGCACCAGTAAAAATTGTAGCAAGTTTGTTTCTGAAGCCCATGGCCTCTTCGGCCTCATTCTGGCTGTGCGCTACACACGAAATATATCCTGCGCTACACACGAAAACGAAAAGTTCTAACCACGAAATATATCCTGACACAGATACAAGTAGGCTGTTGATAGCCAACTAGTTTCGTCAAAATATTCCTGCTACAAACCAAATTGAAAAAAATCTACCATCTGCCAACGGTTTCGTGACTACTGACCAATCCGTTTTCGTGGTAGCTTTCTGACACTTTGTGATTAACACTTCGTGATGATTGTGGTGTAACAATGACAATGATATTCAACTACTATCACAAGTGTAGTACTCATTTGCAGTGTGTATAGCGTACGCAGTTAACAACAGCCAGGTTTGGGCACCAGTGGCACCTACAGCAGTATAGCCGCGCCGCGGGTAGGTATGTGTGCATCGGCATTTAGGCGTGTACCTGAATTTAACAGCAGGCAGAAAATTTGCTTTGCAGAATATTCCCAACAAAGTCTTTCATTTTAATTTTCACACTAAATTTTCCTGTGATTGATCCTCAAAACTGACATTTTAAATCCTGCGTTAATCTATGACAAGATTCTCAATGGGGTCCAGAATTCAATAAATCTTTGACAAAACGTTCACTGACCTATGTGCAATACAGTTTCGACTAGTTGTTCATGAGGTGTCAGCATAGCAAAATGGTTCATTGGATATTTTTTGAAAAGATGGTCCGTGGGTTAAAAACATTTGCGAATCACTGATTTATGACTATCTTGCTATAAGCAAAGCATGCACTACCTCAAATGAACCAAAAGAAAGATTCAGACAAATAGATAATAAGGAATATCATTCTCACACAAATCCCCGCATCGTCTACATCAGAAGTGCATATCAACATCAACTCATGTAACTTCTACTGTATCATGTCGATTATCAAATTCATCAATGAAGCCATCTGAATATGCTTTTTTAGCTCGTACCCTTGCAATTGAAAGAAGAGCATTGCTACTCAATCTTTCACTGGTCATGGGATTTCTCAGAAAAGTTTTCATTAATTTTACTTTTGAAAAACTTCTCTCGCATGTGTTGGTGACGGGAAAAGTTACAGCTGTTGGTAACAACTTGTATAAACGATCGAACGAACCTTTGTAAGGAGCTATAAATGCAATAATTTGTTCGAGCGTTGTAGGCAACTGCGACTCTTCCAATGCAAATTCTTTGCCAGAAGTATTTCACGCATTAAATCATTTTCACTAATTCAATATGCATTTGCGAATTCTTTCAAGTGTTTTTCTGATAGAAATGTTTGACCTCCGGGGCAAAGAGCTGAAATGCCGGAAAGAATTTCTCCTGAACCATTACAAAAAGTCATTAATAATTTCTGTGAGGTTGCACCAGATGTGTATGTAGACTTAAAACTGAAGTCACGAACCAGTTGCGTAAGATGCTTCGAGTCATATACACAAGGCAGCAGAACACACGCCTGCATTCAGGATAAATCAACTGAGCCCAATTTTTAGTGCTTTCACAAAGATTTTTCTACTGGGACAAGCAACAATCTGTTGAGAATACCTCACACTGAAACGCACGGCAGATTAATCATCCCATTTCTGCGACTGTTTCTTAGCTTCTAACTGAATCTTTCACCACCACGACCGCGGTCTGACTTAATTTCACGCAAGATCCGAGGAACCACTGGTATGTGTCGTTACATGGTCAACAACTCCCATCAACCAGCCGTCAAGAACAACAACCCAGCTTATAATCCATTTGGCAAATATTGAATGCAGGCTAGAGCCAGGGCTTCTCGAACTATGGGTCGCGACCGCATTTGGGGTCGCGAAACAAATTGGCTTGGCAAATCAGATATATAAGTTTCTGTAAATTTTACGAGAACACTAAAAGCAGACCTGCAGTGAATCTACTTCTACTACATTTTAGGGGCAATTCCGGGTTTCATGCTGTCAGTTGTAAAGGATGTCTGCCTGAAGTATCAAATGATAATAAAATAATAATCAACCAAGCACAACAAGTTATGCATTGTTACGTCAAGATTGCTTTAACGTACTAACCAATATTAACCTTGTTGCATTCATTCCGACACAAGCGCATGCTTGTGTTTAGAACTCCAGGTCTAGGCTAGGGTCTAGACCAGCTATGTCCAACACACGGCTCGCGGGCCGCATGCGGCCCAGTTTAGATTTTGGCTGTAGTAAAAGTATCCCACATACTGACAACCTGTCCTTATTTCGATAATCTTGAATTTGACATTTTTGATGCAGGTGGTCCTCAGAAACACTTTATCACGTCTGTTACCATTGCAGTTAGGTTCGCACTTTTTCAGTATATTAGTTTCAGCTAAATTTAATTCGCTACGATCAAAGTAAGCCATTCAATGTGCGGCCCTCAATAATACGTCATTCAATGTGCGGCCCTGGTTAAGATAGTGACATACCTTTTGGCCCAGTAAGCCATTTGGGTTGGACATAGCCGGACTAACTGCCTTGAGAACCCACCGAGTAGTTTTACACTAAAGTTGAAAGCGTCATACACAGTTTCAGAAGCACTTTGGAGTTTGATTCAGGAAAAGTTGGACCCGCAAACCATACACAATTGGAATTTCAGGAGGCCACACACCTGCCATTATAAGACCAGAATGAATTTTCGGAGTCATTAAACGACAAAAGTTTGCAACTGGAATTTTCGAAACAGAGTGAATGTGATTTTTTGATAAGAACAAGAAATGAGTATTCAGTCATTCTGATCTAGCCATTCATAAACTCTTAGCCGTATGCACAGCATCTTTGTTTGATGCGGCATTCTCAAAATTGATAATCATCAAGTCCATAAATGGATGCTCTTTGAAAAATGTAGAGAATTCCTTTCCTGCTGCGTTGGCTAATTGTATCAATCTACGAATGGACGATCTGTGTAAAAATCAAGTGCATCCATTCTTGTGCTTGATAACGTCTATAAACTGAACTGTTTTTTGGTAATTTTTTTGCTTTTTTCCATTACGTGGTTGTTTTATTACCCTGAATTACTTTCGTGGATGGTGTGCATCCAGGGGCGGAGCTAGGGGGGTGCCAGGGGGGCCACTGTCCCCCCAAAATTTTGCCTGGCGCCCCCAAAATTTTTCAGATCTCTTTCTGAAAGTCCTGCACAGACCATTGACAACTCCCCTTGTTGCAAAACTGGCCCCTCCAGTGATCACCCCAAATGAAAATGTCTGGCCCCGCCCCTGTGTGCATCTGTATGATTTCGCCATGGACAAAAACGCCTCTTGAGATTTGTAATGGAACGTTTCTACGTATCATTAACACCTAGAATATCCACGAAGGTGTCGCATAGAAAACCGTTTTTGAAATGGGGTCGCAGAACAAAAAAGTTTGAGAAACCCTGGGCTCGAGGGTTTCTCAATTGTCATTTAAAATTTGCTGGCTGACAGTTAGCTGCTGTATATGTCAATCAAACGAACTTGAACGTGAAATTAAGTACACAACTGGGGAGAAAATTGGAGCCAGCCAAAAATCTGGGAGGGCCATGGCCCATCCAGCCCCCCGCTATAATCGCCACTGGTTTTTCTCATGCAATTTATTGGCATGCTTGCGATATGTGGGTGCCCTTCTATTGTTACGTTGCTGATAGCACACGTTCTGTTGTAAGTTGAAAGAAACACGAGTGGCGTGAATGAACTAAAGCATCTATAGAATTCATTTCGCGTAGGCTTTCGTTTTATGTTGTTAAATCTGGTGAACCACAGATAACATTTTATTTTTCAAAAATTAAAAACAGTTACAGTCTATAGAGACAGGGAGAAGGCTTTTACATTCATAATCGTTCAATCCTTCAATCAGAAAGTTTTGCCATTTTTAAACGTTCAAACCCTTGAATATAGACAAAAATTTTGTGTCCATAATCATTGGTTGAATCCGAATCAGTTTTGCCAGCATTTCCACAGCTGAAGGAGAATTTCACTGACTCCTGCCTTTGTCTCTGCAACGGTCGCAAATTCCATTTGTGACGATCAGCGTAGGAGTGGTAAGCGGAAGTTCACTTCAACAGCCTGCAACTTTAAGGAATACCTTACGTTAGCCTCTTGCTGTAGAGCTATTAGAAAAAATTAAGCAAATAAAATATTCTAATACTTACTAATGTCAAAACGCTTTTTTGAAGCTGGGCAGTTTCAGTAATTTTTAAAAGTGGTTTTAAATATGTTTTCAACCTGCAAATCGAATTTGTTTTTTTCCTTTTTTTTTTCTTAACTATTTGTGCATGAATCGCAACTGTCAGTTTTTAATACTGAAGGTCTGAAATCTTTAACAAGAAAATTAACCACCCACTTAGACTACTGGTTACTTCGTATATACTAAGGGATGTAGTGCTAACAAAAAGGGTGTGGGAACGCATCCAAAAAATTGACCGTTTTAAATCAGCTTCCAACGCATTTTGAAGCAAAACGTGAAAAAGTTGTGGGAACGCCGTTCCTACACGTTCCCGCCCCACTACACCCCTGTATATACCTCCAGGTCTTGAAGTGCAGTTTGGATGTGCACAGTCTGGAGGTCCAGACCAAAGAGTCTGGCGACTTCTTGAGGTCAGTTGACAAATAATTTAATAAATTTCCTTTAGTCCTGATTGTAAAAGTTTCCTTTTTCCCTTGCGTGAGAATATCCAAGAGCAACTGATTCTTATTCGTAAAAAAACAGGAAGCCCTGTTTTACATTATTACATCACAGCTAGTATGACCACACAGCAGCGACAATCTCGTTCTCGTTATTAAATGCAGCGTGGTCGGATGGAGTGACCAGCGCAGACGTCTTCAAGTAGTTGGTAGAGTTTAAATATTACCTATTTATTGGCAGCTTACTTGTATTCCGCGGGTGCAGTGCACAGCAGATTGTCGAGTTAATGGAGTTTTGACCTTTGTATTTATCACCATTTTGGCCTTCTGTGTGCATGAACAATGCTATCTCTGAAAAGTCACAGCGTGCTGAGTCATTGCAGTGAACCTCGCCTGTGCTTTCAAAGAAGGAATAGAACTTTATTCCATGCTTTCAACCCAATGGTGAGATCTATGAGCTCTAGTTCGGAGAGAGGGGTGACAGGTGGCGTTTTAAGTTCAGGTCTCAAATAGCAAATTTCCAAGCCGACCAGCTCTGTAAAGAGTCCTAGGAGAATGTACGCCGACGGACAGTTTTTTCAACCATGAAAATGCGAGTATGATACTTGTTCCTGACCCTGATCGTTTTCAAATGAATGGCTTTTTAAGTGGAAAGTTAGACCAAATTTGAAATATGTCATGTCCGCATATGTTGAGTTTTAAACAATGGATAGAGCTGTTGATTCGGGCTGATGATGGTGTAATTACAGGCCTAGAAAAGAGAGTTTCAAAGTATCCTTTTAGCAGGAGCGTCATGTTAGCGAAATATTTCGGGGGCCTGGGCACATCTTCGAAGTTAAGGGAAAAGGTTAATCGACTTTTGCCCACGGCAATCAACAATAAATCGTCCACCACACAGTCCTTGTCTTGTCCGCTTGTGAATGTCGACACAAAAAATAATGTGAAAAAAATTCGTTATTTGAAAAATTTGGATGGTCCGACCCCCCGGGACCTTCACAAGCACAACGTCATTTGAGTTCGGTTGTCGGATCCTGAGCACATTTTTGTCCTGCTTTGTGTGTTTGCATTGTGGTATGCCTAATAGTTTGCAAATTCAATTGTTAAAATATCTGAAAAGAAGCTTTGGCCAAAAATCGTACTCTGTAGTTTTTCGAAATCTTCGTGCATAATCTCGCAAGTGCATATCAAAATGAGAACGTTGCAAAATGAATCAATTTCATCCAATTAGAAGTTCAATTCCCTTAAATTGCATAATATCCATGCTTCGTTCGAAAAAAAGAAAAAAACTTTTTACGATATGACATGCACACAGGGGCGTAACGAGGTTAGATGGCGCCCGGAGCAAAAAACAAGTTTGACGCCCCCGTGATCGAACCGGCGCCCCCATGGTCAAACCTGAGCTCTTTCGAAAGCAACTTTACTGTATTGAAGAAAGTTCTTGTGACATTGTTGGGACTTTTCGGCGGCTCCCGCAGTACTTCGGCGCCCCCGCAGTGATTCAGCGCGCACATAGTGAATTGGCGCCCGGGAAATTGTGCCCTCCTTACCCCCTCGTTACGCCCCTGCATACACATCTCATTTATATTAGTTTACATAAACAATTCATCCATCTTCTCCCGATTAAGTCCACCATCAAATTTTAGAACCCAATGCAGATTGTATGTGAAAAGGTTTGCCCAAACTTGTGGCCTAGGTTGTCTAGTGTCTACACACCATCTCTTTCTGTCGCTGTCTTCGCATGTAGGGGTGATAGTGTGGCGGTTTTCCGCTCGATCGGGCTGCTTTAAACCTCAAGTTTCTATAAAATAATATATTTTGAGCTTGTTTTGCGATCAGCAAAAATATCAGAAGAATCACCCATTTTCAAAGCTTCACTCTCTTCAAAAAACACAGTACTAGGTCAAAAACTTTGGCATTTTTATAGTTAAATCATATACGTTTGATTTATACAATATAAAAGTGACAGCTACAAGGCTATTCTTATCGTGTCAAAAGTGACCACCCCTTCCTCACGGCAAGAAAAAGAGAATTTTAATTTTATTTTGTAACAATGGTGATTGGTGAATGTTTGGTATAAGGTAGTACGCATTGTAATAAGACACGAGTTCTTAACCTGAGGTTCATGAACCCCTAAGGCAGGGGTTCCCAACCTTTTTTGCTGATCGTACCCCTTTGTCAGGTCAGAGCATTCTTAGTACCCCCAAAAAAATTTTGAGATATATATTGCTCTATAAGAGATACATAAGCTGCTCTGTGACCCAAGGATCTTCGTACCCCTTGATGTTCAATCTCGTACCCCTTGGGGGTACGAGTACCCCCGGTTGGGAACCCCTGCCCTAAGGGGTTTGTGAATATGATTTAAAGGTCCGATGAATGTGATTTAAAAGGTATAGGATATTCTCTAGCATTTCGAGAGGGTTAATATGCTCTGTAGGCATTTCGGTTACTGCTACGATGGTTAAGACCTAATTTCAAATATTTAGTGCTACGTTTTTTCTTGAGGGGTCCCTAACCTTTTTTAGGATGTACTAGGGGTCCGTGGCCCACAAATCGTTAGGAAACTCTGTACTAAGAACACAAAATTTGTTGCCATAATAGGATTTAAAATTGTTGAGTATCTTGCAGTTACCATTTGTATTAGAGGGAGCTTAACACTGGAAATTTGGCAGAATATGTCTGGAATAAAACGTATTTCCACGCTAAACCAAGCGTCGTGCATTGATCCAGCGCCTGATTTATGGGCCAAGGGGCCCCATCATATTCGCGTGTTTAGCCATATGTGCATTGTGTTATGACGAAACAACTATTACACTGATAGGTTTCCTGAAGCTGGTCAGGTGTCTGAATCTAGTGAATGCAAATCCAAGGGAAAGCCACTTACGTAGAACGCATCGGCTTATGTCTCTACTCGTTACTGTTAGATTTTTCTTCTGCCTTAGTCAGATTTGCCCAGGTTGCATACGAGTAGCATTATTGAGTGGGGCTACCATACGTCCTCTTTTTGGAGGACATGTCCTCCTGTTTCAAAAAAATGAAATGTTCTCCGAGGACATTCAAAAATGAAAAGGGCCCGCTGGCCCCTGTACGGAGCCCACGATCAACACTCAGAAAAGACTTGACAAATGATGGTGAATCCGGGTGTGGATGGTTACACTGAAACCCTAAATACTCCGAAACACGCAAAAGCAATAACCTACTGAAAACCAAAAAATATTAAAAACGAAAATATAAGTTAAGCGAGGGAACGGTTTTTACATTTTAGCTTGACACGGGGGCTGTTTGCCCTTCTGCCCCCTTGTCAATTACACCATTGGTTGTAATGTATTGTATTTGCATACAGTAACGCTTACTGTTATCAACCGGGGTCCCGCGAGCTAATGCGTTTTTCAATACATCATTAAAAATAAATTTTCAAACTGTTATTAAACCTTAAAGCAAATTGCTATGGGTTCGCCACTGGTTGCCGCATATTATATTTCTTTTCTGTACGGTGCCGCAAGCATAAAAAGGTTGGGAACCACTGCCAGCGGCGGCCCTAGCAGATGCGGGGTCCAATGCAAGACCTAGGCGCGGGGCCCTCTGAGCAGTTGTTTCACGACGTCATCGTGCTCAGTCAACCGTGCTATACGACCATGGTAGGGAGCACATATAAAGCCTTAGCACGAGAACTGAGCACGTTTGCAAACGTTCGATAATAGAGGAAATTCATCCCTAGTTCTAACGAGAACGTTGTTTGTTAACAATAAGATTTATAAACCGTTTCTATTGAATTCTCGAGCGCAAGTGGTATCTGGCAAAAATGAATCATCTTCCCAAACACCATGACGTGGGGCCCCCAGAGGCGCGGGGCCCAATGCAGCTGCATCGGTTGCATCGGCTTAAGGCCGGCCCTGACCACTGCAGCAAGCTGTCGATACTCAACTGCAACAGGATACGAGCTGGTGGCGTAGCTTAGTTTATGGGAGGGTCTACAATTTGTCAATTTAATTTATGTTTTGGTTGAGTAAATTTGTCTAAAAAATAAAAAATTAATACAGATTTTGTTTTATATGTTTTGGCTGAAACAACGTCCACGCCAGTAGTTTTATTTAAACGCTTAAAACTTACGAATATTTGTTATTTGACTTGTTAAGTGTAAATAATACAGTCAACTAAGTGACAGCCGAAAGTCCTGTTTGCTGATGAATATATGGCAGCCTTATTCTCAAGCTTATTAATAAATAAACATCGACAGAAGAAAGGGGCATCGAGACCTTAACAACTGTAGAGCTTGTCCAATGGCTCTAAAAAACATAAAAAAGCATGTGGCAAAATGAGAGAAGTTGCAGCTAAGTCAAGGGATAGATTCAAGATTACTATTCTGCAGTGACAATGAAGTCCAGCGGAGACATTTCTGCGGATCTTGTGAGACAAGGGACTCCAAATTCTTTGCTGAGAAAATTATTTGCTGAGATAGGTCAAATTCTCTGTCTGATTCTTTGCTGAGAAAGAATTTCTTTCCATAGACAAGGGTCTCCAAACTGCGGCCCACGAACACATTTTGTCAAAAATGAAAAAAATAATATATTTATGAAAAACTTATTGATTTGGTAGAATAACATATCCCGAAACAATCACACTGCACAAGATGTCCGACTCTCGAACTGTTGTGTATCAGCTTATACGGCCCTTGGATGAAAAAGTTAGGAGACCCCTGCTGTAAGAGGAGAGAAATCGGGCAACATGCTGTGATAGACAGTTCTACGTAACAATGAGACCAAACCTAGTTTGACCAGCGGTGCAGCACCAGTAGCAGAAGAACGTCAAAACACTGTTCCCTCTAAGAAAATTCTACACTGAGCAAATGTTTGTTTTGTTTCGCACGAAACGCATGCAAATGCGCAACCATGCAGACACACAAACAATGAAGCGTTCCTAGCGTTAAAAGGGCTATGCGATATATTTATATATCGTATAAAACTTAGAATGTTGAAAGTGCGCCAGAATGAGATAGCAGTAGCACTGCGCAAATTGTCTGGTGGTACTGCGCATTTTCGCAGTTGCGCATGCTCGAGAGCCATCATAGATGTAGAAGCAGGCAAATTTTTGGGGGTGAGAAGGATTTTCGCCCAAATTTCCCCAAACTTGCCCGAAAAAAAACTCCAAAGAAAATGACCTCAAAAAACTGCATTTCATTCATGTTGGGCGCGTTTTTTCAAATCAAGGCACTTCAAGCACCATTTTTGCCCAAATTTCACCCAAACTTGCCAAAATTTTCCCTAATTTGCCCTGAAAGAACTAAATAAAAACACGACCTCAAAAAAAAGGTCTGCACTTTGATTTTTGGTGCCATTTTTGCAAAATCAAAGTACATACAGCATTTTTGCGAAGGTTTTCACAACTTTTGCCCAAATTTCCACAGGTTTTGCCCGGATATTGACCAAATCAAACGTTTTGGGGGTGCGATTGCACCCCCTTCACCCCCACCTCCTACATAAGTGAGAAGCATCATCGAAGAACATGATGGATGAGATGGCTGCCGCTATCACGGGAGGCGAAGATATCGTCTCTGGCTAGCCAATGTACCAAAAAATGCGGATTATTGGTTAAAAAATGAAACAGGTACTCTTCGGCATCGCGATCAAAAGTTATTTTTAAACCATGATGTTCCACAACATCCACCACACAGAAAAGAAACGCGTAACGCAAATGCAACATAAATCTTATTCGTCACGAAAACCACAACGGCGAAGTAATTGAGAGAAGCTGGCTTTGTTTTTCGTCTTCACAAGGTTATGTTTATTGTTTCACTTGTAGACTGATGTGCGCAGATACGACCAAATGTGTGCATTTCCTTGTTGGAAAAGGATTCTGAGACAGGAAGCACGTTCTTGAGCGCCTGAGGACTCAGGAGACGCGAGCGATCAATGAAACACGTAGATATCACGATTAAGTTTAGTCGCAGATGTAAATCACTTGGAAGAATTGATACGGAGCTAACCTGTCGGGTCAATCAATGGGAACAATATTGGAAACGCTTCTGCAACGTTTGGTTTCTTTCGTTAAATTTATTGCGGATCGAGGACTGGCGTGGCGTTTAAAGGAGATGATGAAAACGCTGGGTCGCCCAGAAACTTTTTCGAAAAAAAATTTCAAAACTTTTTTCAAGCAAATTTTCAAAAAAAGAAGATGTGATGCTTCTGGTGACCGGTTTTGTAACAGTTTCACAAATTTCTAATCGTTGTCAAATATCATGTTGTATCAAAAAGTTGTGATAGAGTTAACTCATGTGACGTCACAAGGTTACGTCATCAATATTAATGATCCGAGGAATACTAATAACTTCATCGATCATCTCCTACCTAAAGATTCTGTATCCGCACATGGAACCCCCCACCACGCCTGGATCCCAGGCCCCCCACCATCTAAATCCGGCGCTGCAGTGATCATGAGACTGTTTAGTTCAGCAATCAAGGAAGCTTGTTGCCTTAACGCAAGATGGAGGTGGCGCGATTGCTGAGTTAACTGATAGAGATAATTTTATAACTTGGGCCCATTTTGGGCGTTTTTGTTTTTTGTTGTGACTTATTTCGACCGAGTTTGAATGTGTGATGCCAGGGCTGCCCCATTGGACAGTAATAAAGTTCATCTCGCAGTTATATGGACAATAATATGCATATAACACAAAGTTTGTCGCCCCAATGTTTTCCAGCAAACTCGATCCCTGTCTGTAGAAAATAACTGAATTTGAGTTTTTATTTTGTAAAAAAGAAAGGTGGTGGAAAATTTTGGAGCGCTGTTGCAGAATCAGATTACTGTTAGAGGAGCTGGTCTTGTACACATATCATTGCAAGTTTGGAGCTATGGCGCAGGCTTGATGAGGAAACACGTAGATGAATTCATCGCAGTAGTCCTCTATAATGCCAGTGTGTAGCCTCATGAGCCAGCAGTTTCAACCCTGTTTTGCTTGCCGATATTGTAGGCCACCGTACTGGGTTGATGTGAATGAATCCTTTCGTAACTAGCTTACTCACGGGAAATTTTGGTAATGAAACAAATTATGACCACGTCCGCTAGACGAGAACCCATTTTGGATAATCACGTATTATAGGAGCTCACGTGCTAATTTTTTGGTTTTTAATTAAGTCCGCATAAGCATTTCCATAGAAAAGTTTTGGCGTAAATTATAAATAATCTTTGGAGACGGGGTTTGTTGTACATCTGTTCCTCAAGCGCTCCGAACTTTGGTACCTCTTGCAAGGTAACCTCACTATGGGTATGCAACTATGCAGATACCTATGCATGTTAGCCTTGCAGAGCCCGGAAAAGCGGCAGCGGTCTCGCACATAGGTCTTGCTGGATCCCGCAAAACCTTTCGCCTTTGGCTATTAGCAATGTCCTACATCCATGCATGTTCGCTGGACTCCATGGCCGAGTTGGAACGACCTGGTTTATGGCGACTTCAGTACTTGCAAATTAACACCATTTTAGCCGGTGCGAACGAATTTGCCATTCGTTTTGCATGCGTGTCGTTACACACTAATGTTTTTGTAGCACGGGATAAACCCAAGCTTTTGTATTTTTCAGATGTTCATAATTAAAGACGCATCAATGCGAGACACTTTAGGTGCTCAGCGGCACTTCAATATAGTTTTAATCTAACAAACATTGGCGCTTTTGTAAGGCCACACACGTTCAACTGAGGAAAAGTTGTACTTACCTCACGGGAACAATTCACCGTAACTGGCTTGCTAACGCTCTGAAAGCCAACAAAAGATGCAGTAACCCTGTATCTTCCAGGGGCTAGCAATCGCCAATATTCTCCGTTTTTGGCTGTAATACAAGAGAATTATTTAGTGACATTAATTACGAAAACCTGTAAAATGTATGAACTGTTACTTGAAGTAACATCATGATTTATAAAATGAACGCGGATCACGGCTCCTTCAATAGCAACTCCAGCGTCGCTTTGCACAACGCCCTTTATTCCACAATGAACCTGCGTCATAAAAGCATATACATAATCGTTGATGGCTCAAACTCAAACTTGAAAATTAACAAGTTTTACCTGGTCCATGTATAAGAGAAAAGGTTCTTTGTTGGATCTCCACTCGGCAGGTAAGACTTCATGTGACGGAAACTTCTCGCATCCTAACTCGATGGTAATCTCGAAACAATTCGTGTGCAAGTAGTTAAAATCTTGCATACCTGGCGAAACATTTCCTGCATTAGCTTTATGAAGTATTTGTATTGTCAAAACCTGCACAAATCTATTTATACTACCAAACACATTAGCAGCGCCCACATAAATTAAAAGCTGACTGTTTCAAGACTCGTCATATGCAAGACTTCCTCGTTCCACCCTAACTTAGATGTGCCACGGGTTTATATAGTCCGGCTTTGAGTGGTCTGCTAATGTGGAATGGACGGACATTTTTGCGGCATAAATTCACAATATCGCTACAGTCCGTAATGAAAGAACATCTCTGCAAGGAAAAACTCTATTTCACGTATAGTCGGATCTTCAGTTTCAGGACCTTGCTCTGATTGTTTTGACTTAGACGGTGCTTAAAAAATTGAGGCTTGGAATCCGTACCAGATGCTAGCAGGTACTTAAACAAGTGAAGATTTTTTGGCGCATCCCCGTACGATTGTCCCCCAAAAACCTGGTCTGGATCCGTCTGTGCTGCATAACATGGTGTATTCATTCACACCAATCTAAAAATCAAAATGTTAATAACATATCATCAGGGCCGGTCCAAGACAGTTCTGCGCCCTAGGCAAGCTTCAGTATTTATGTCTCTGTTACACATCACACTAAAACTCGCACTAGAAGTTGTAGTAATATTTCTCGTAAACCACTACAGTTACCGCTTTGCACCGGTATAAAAATAATGCTGAAGACTATTGTAATTACTAAAATAAAAGAAACTGAAACACACAACTATAGATCATAACGCACTGGAATGAAGGGTCATTTAACAACCGGGCATAAAATCACCCATGTGATAATTCCTATGGGGACAAACTAATGCAAGACTTTTTTCAAATATTCGGAACATGGAGACCAAGAAAAAAGTGGATTCTGCGCTCCTGATGTTTTTTCAAATATTCGGGACATGGAGACCAAGAAAAAAAGCGGATCCTGCACTCCTGATGGTTGCGCTCTAAGCGGCCGCCTAGTTGGCCTGGTGGAAGGGTCGGCCCTGCATATCGCGCTTAGGCAGTTAAAGACATATATAGCCAAATCAGTATTGAACGTTTAACAAATAAATTCGAAAAATGAAGTTAATTATGTGTAAACCTTGAGCTCGTACAACCAAGTATGTAGACCAACACTGATTGCTTGTTTCTTGAAACCTTTCTTAGAATCTCTTTCAGTCTCCTGTATTTTGCAAAGTTTTGTACAATTGGTATTTACTATTACCTTGTATTCGCCAGTAGTGCGTGTTATTCTTTCAAATATCTCCTACCAGGGGTCGGTAACCGGGCAATTGTTCCCGCCGAAATTTTCTAAAACACGTTTAGTTGCTAGGTACAACGTCAAGTTAATTGTTTTGCTCCTCCAAAAATATCAGCTGAAACTGTCTCCCACCAGGCCCGTAAGCAGGGGGGCGCAGGGGAGGCAAAGCCCTAGAAAAATTTTCGCCCCCCCCCGGAAAAATGTGTTGGATATAGT
>Ga0210059_1001347_pt1 | contig 36606 bp, 19 predicted proteins | sample Ectturendosymbi2_FD_188042 | JGI IMG/M metagenome (GOLD analysis project Ga0210059, IMG submission 188042) | Ecteinascidia turbinata endosymbiont from Florida, USA - Sample 2 (SPAdes) (version 2) | ecosystem: Host-associated > Tunicates > Ascidians > Unclassified | place: Key West, Florida... | reverse complement strand
AAGTTCAAAGGTTTTTTTTTGAATTAGCGCAACAGACTTAATATCAATGAAAACCTTTGAACTTCCTGGATTGTGCCTTGGTTCAATTAACCCTCGGTTATAATAACCCACGGCTGCTTTTGTGATTTCAATCCAACTACTCCTGTCCTCACCACCTCCACACTCCATTGACGCACGCCTCCCACCCAACGCACAAACGAAAAAGCTCACAACAACATCACAATCACGTCGAAGCAAATGCAAAGCATGGCTTTCATGACTGAAGAAAAAATTACCGAATCTCTGTAAGCTGCAAGCGAAAACTCAATTTCAACCCACTCGCTCTTCATTTTGGCGAGGTTCTTCTCCAGAGCAAACTCTTTCCCGGCGACATTTCCTATGCGCTCGAGGCTACGCATAAGTTAGTTGTTAGTCGGTTAGAAGTAAGATCACCGCAACAGGAAGTCACTCACAAAACAAATGAGTTAACGCATAGCTACAAGCACTGAAAACCGCAAAACAAAACAATAACAAAACTATTGCAAATTGCAGACGAAACAGCAACGACAAAAGAAAAACAACTCATCTCACATAAATTTTACACACCTGCATGTTAATAGATTATTATTCCTTTATTTGCGTCGTTGTGGCCAAAAGCAGCCGAAAGCATTTTACGGAGCAAAAGATCAAATACTAACTAAAACTGCAATGTTACTGATTTTTTCAATGCATATAAGTAAATATTTGACTGACAAGTTTTTCTTCGACTGCCATCAACAAAGATACGGAAAGCTGCCCATAACCGCAGCAGATCTTTGCAGCGTTCTATTTCGATCTCCTACATTCTGCACCGCAGTTTTTCATCTGACGATAGAACTTGCACGCAGAAAGCTCGAATTTGCATGGACAAGTGACTAGTTTTGTTTCACAGTGAAACAATGAAAGAGTTGTTTGATGACGGCAAACGTTCGTGACCAAAAGTATGCCGTACAAAAACATGAACACACAAATACATCTCTGCGAGTAATGCTTATCACGCCGTGGCTACAACAGCTTATTACAAATCAGAAAAGAAATACAACGTAACAGAAAGAAAAGTTGTTATCCAAAAACAAGACTCACAACTCAAGACACGTTTTCACCAACTTACTCGTCGATGTGTTTGTTGAGACCGAATTCGAGCATATTCATCAGCGATGTATCAGATTCTGGTTTTACGTCAAATCCCACGATGTCGCTTATCTTGAGATAAAATTCGACAAAGTTTTAGCAAGATCGTAGTTGTATGTTTTATCACTGGAGATAACGTTACGTGCGGCGGTGATAGACTTTATGGATGATCCAGTTTGATTCCCCGCCAATATCAAAGTTTACTTTTAGGAACTAAGGATTGAATTCCTAGATAAATATACCAGAGGCTTTGCAACATTGATTCTTTAATTGATTCTGCGGATCCCAAGGGGTCCAAAACAAAAGTTTGAGGGTTAGCAACGCCAGAATGTTCTGACTGTAAAATGCTAAACAATAAAAGCACGACATACGCTTTTTTCAAAGATTTTATTTGCGAGACGATGACTTTTTTAAACATCTTAGAAGTGCGTATGTCGCGCAAAAGGACCCGCAGAACATCAAGCGCAGGCCCAACGGTGCGTTGTACCAGCCAGTTTTGCAAACTCTGCTTTAGAAGAATCAAATCAAACGAATGTGCTCCGTCTACCTATAGTTACGCGATTCAAGGCAGTAGGTATCTGCGCTCCATCAACTGTTGCCCTGTCGGGTGATGCAGTCGCATGTATCGAGATATTCCTAAGGTTTAAATATATCACATTAGTATTAATCAGACCTTGCGCAAAATGGCCAAACTGAAACTTTAAATTGCCTAAGAACCAAAAATTTATATAGACGACATTTTCTATCCACATGGATGAAAAACAGCTACTATTTAAAATGTTGATCTTTGTTGATTTCTTCTCAGTAGAGACACGAATGATAAGCAAGGCCGTAAAACGTTGCGAATACAAACATAACAGCAAGTAGACAAAAACAAGGCAAAGAAATATACATAGGCAAACCGTGACGTAACTGCACTGCCTACTAGAGCAAGTTGTGGATTCATAAGCCGCAAAAGAAGCTGCTTTTGTTTACCTGTATTAAAATCAAAGCACTATACAAAACAGCTAGCAACACGAAGAACGTCAACACAGCACACCTGCGACCAGTGTCTGTCCTTGATACCAGGATTGCAAATAGTTGTGAGGATTGGCAGGTGTTGCTTGAACTTGTCAATTTTTGACCGCACGGACTCGGCAATACGGCGCGGTCCAGCTGCATCGCTGAAAGCTTTGGTTAACTTGTAAGCGGTTCTCCACAGCTGACCGATCTCTTCCGATATTTCTTCTGAGTTTAAGTCTTGGAATGGTCCTAGAAGCAAAGAAAGAGAAATAAAGCAATAAACCGCAATAAAAATGAAGTTTCTGGGCATGATGGTCGCAATATATTACAAATTTTTATTCTGCATAGCATTGGTGTAAGTAAAGTAAGTCGATTGATAAAAGACAAGAAAAAAACATTTTTTTCAAACAAAAAATAAACTCTTGCCAATTGTAAACAAAAGCACCAAATTTAAATGCAATCATGCCTTACACATACTGCTTATTGCACTTGTTCAAAGCAAACTGAATTCAACTAAAACCGTACGCCAGCTGAAATAACTTCATAACTTCGCGATAACTGCATCTCACTGTATAGTGCTATACAGGGCTTGAGATCATTTTTCTACCGTTAAGCCAAAGTTCATTTTTCAGATGCCATTGCAGAGCGGTGTTCCAAAGACTGTCGTACGGTTGCTTGAATGCGAACATTGCTTGCAAGATCGGGAAAGAGCTTTCCTCGAACTCGAGCAGCCGTTCTTCCTCATTTATGGACTGCAAGAAAGTTTAAACGCATTCAATGAAAAGTCGTTCAACAAAATGCTGCGCAATGTGATACAGCCAGTGCGGTGCCTCACCCATAGCTGCATTTATCAGCTATGGGTGAGACATCGGTTGGTGGTCCAGCTAACAGAACCTCACTATCGGAAACGAAAAGTTTTATTACCAAGCAGAAAGACATCGGTGGCTTGGTGGTGTTGAGACAATGTCGATGGTTGTCTGTTTCGCTAATACCGAAATAGTAGAATGCCTTTAAAACGCGCTGCGCATAGCTCATGCGAAAGGGGCTTCAAAAAACTTTGGTGGTTACAGACTACCTTGATACCCAGCCAACACCATGGTTCAATTCAGGCAATGAGAAAAAAACTAGTGACAACAAGCTGCAATGAGACGTCTGTGAATATCGTCTATAAGTTGTTGTTACTTCATTAATAAGTAACCAAAGCTACGGGTGACGAAAGTAACTACTGCTAGAAGCGAGACGGTGAATCACTCGTTCGTGAATAAGCATCGTGTTGTTTCCGCATTAGCATTAAACGCAAAATCACCTCCAGTTCTTGCGACGCTTCGTCAAGGAGACGAGACAGTTCGTTGAGTTTGTCGACATTTTTCTGCATTTCATCGGGACTGGCCACTTCCCGTTTTTTGAAGCTTTCTACTTCTTTGTTGTAACCATTCAGCGTCTCTTCGAAATCTTTCAATCTGTTGTTATTAGACAAAAAAATCTCATTCGAGCAATCTCAAACTTGGCGAAAATCGTTGCATTTTATCATTCTTGCTGCATACCTCTTTCGAAGTTTGTCTTCCGCTGTTTCTCTTCTGTTCATCAGCCTGTTTCGATTGATTTCGAAAACATGTTGGATCTGATCAGGCCAGTGGAAAACGTTGCTATTCAGTTTTATATCCTCGTCTGAAAACAGTGACTTTTGCAGCCGTGTGCAAAACAGACGAGTACTCGATTAACGGACAACTATCTACTGACTGCTGAGCACGCATTAACATTGAATCATTTACAACAACAGCAGCAGAAACGCCTTTGCAACAGAATCTTATTCAGCTGTATTACTGTTGTATGGCTTACAAGGCAGCGTTGCGTAATCCAAGAGAAATTGCAGTCTTTCTGCGGCAACCGCGATGTCCTCTTTCAATTCGTGAACAGTGACGTCACTGGAAGTCTTGAGAAATTCAACCAACGCCACAAGCTCAACAGTGCTTTCAGGCATCTCAGATACCTTGTCGGCGATCACGTCGTACCGGTGGCAGATGCTGTTTGCGCACATAGTTTTTAAAACGCAGCAAGGTACCGGAAAAAAAAAAACTTGAACAACCAGGCAAGTCTTGCATTAAACAGCTTGTGAGACAAATGCTTCTCGCGTAACGTACATTGACCATGGAAAGGAATCCTTTCCCAGCAAAGAATCAGGCACTAAGATCTTACAGAGTATATACTGTGTTTTATTTCGCCTACTAGGTAGGTATCATCAGCTCTGCGAAGTGCCTTATTCAAATAAAATCGCGTAGCGTACATTATTTATTCTTAGACAAAACCACGTACCTTTTGTTCAGTTCCCTGTTAGTTTCAATCTCATGTTGAACCAAGCGATCTTTCATTTTCTGCGCCAAGTTGGCGTGCTCCTCATTCACTTCGGAACAGTCGATGCTGAAAAAGCTGAGAGGGACGTTGATTCGCAGAACCGTGATTTCCGATCGAAGATCCTGCCGCAACATTCAGAACGTAAGCAAAGTTTATTTAATAACAACGTGCGAAAAGTAGGAGTATAGGTACAAACGCATAGGAATAATTGCAAAGAATGTGAAGGGCAATCAGCTGAACAGCATATTTTGCAGCGTGAGGCTCAAGAGCGCAGTTGATGTTGGTCACTATGTTTCAACCTTTTGACGCATTGCAAACGTAAATCTCGCTAAACGTCGTAAAGCAATAAAAATGCACTTGCTTATCTATGAGCATGCTCAAGATAATAGTTAACTACTATAACAGAAAAACATTATGCTTAAACAATCGTTAACATCAGCAGCAAACAACCGTTAAATCAAAAAGTGCTAGACATGCACATTTGAAATAAACTTAGCGCAAACAAAGTGAAATAAAAAAACAAGCAAAACGTGACCCACTTTAATCAAAAGAAGGCAAAAATTGCAGCAACAAACAACAGAAACTACTCAGAATTACATATTTCCGCATACAACGAAATGGTGCAGAATTGTGTAATTCTCACAGTACATATGTTAAGGTTAAACGGCTGACACAACGATGTACTTTTTTATGCGTGAAATGCTATGAAATACTGTATAATGAAACCAAATATTGCATGCACCAAACAACTCGGATGAAAGCGATTGCGACTGTGTGTATTTTACATCAGAAAGTTTTAATAATATGTAGATGAAAATCAGACGAACTGCATCTAATGGGCTCCGAAATAACGTTTTTACAAAAAGAAAAAAAAGCAATTCAATGTGCTAAAGTCAAGACACTTGCGAACTTTGAGATATGAGATGAACTATACGGAAAGTGTCTCATGAACTAAATCAACTTAGGGGACTGCTGAAAAGAAACCACCCAGCGATTCATTGCGTACCTCAAACTTGTTAATCATCTGCACGTAATCATGAAGCATGTTGTCTTGCTTGATAAACTGGATCACATCAACTTCAGCTTTGTTGTTGAGAAGGTCCGCGTACTTTTTATAAATGTCCAAGTACCTGAGCACGCATTTGATTCAAACGAAATTAATCACAGCACTCACGAATACACGAAAGTGGATTGCAGCAAACATTTCAACCACAGAAATACTAAAGGCGCACTTTTCGTTACGGCTGGCCAACTTAAAGTAAAATATCCAAGGTTCAAATTGATCAGTCACAAGTTACTCAATCAAATATCAGCACCCTTCTCAGTAATTGTACGTGTCCTAGTGCATAACCTCGAACACGTTGTTCACAAAGTAATTTCCTCTGCACCTTGAAACAAGTCATAGTTTGGTTGATAGGCTGCACAGCACGTATCAAACATACTTTTGAGGTCCGGTAAGATTGGCTTTGAAGATATTCAGCGCTGTTTCAACGTAGTTTTTCACTAACGTTTCTTCTGGTCTCACTTTTCGCAAAACCAAATTCGAGCCGCGCATCTCGGGGAAAAGTTCGCACTCGACCTGAGAAGAACATGATCATCCAGGTCACATCACAAGCAATGTAGCTAAGTAGTGGCATACCCGGTGGAGTAATGGTCCTGTCCACATAAAATGTTCCGACTAGGATTAGATCACAAACTTTCCAGCAGAAGGCATCTGAGACTTAATTGTGTGCACGAGCAAATCAACTACGCAACAAATTAACGATGCACTCTTATGTTACATGCTACCAAGATACCTCAACAAAGCCTATAAAAAGTATGAGTATTTTAGGTGTATGCGTATATCATCAAACTTTCTAAAACTGCTTTCTAAACTTTTTAATCAGCACGAAGGAAAAGCACATATTTTACAAGAAAGAAATACGAAATTTGACTGCGAAGTACCATGCTACACCTACTCGTTGCGAAATTCAACATATCCTTTGAAAGATGTTTCCAAAATGCGTTAAACGCAGTGACAAGCATATCCTTTTATTAAAAAACAACTCAGCTATAAATAATCAGTCTAACAGTTTAGTGATGTAAATTAATTTCTCTCGGTATGTAAGCGAACGCCTACAATCAGCAACATAAGCACTGAACAAAACTCTGCGTTATTTCCATATAAATTGATTGCAAGTAAGATAGCTAGGTTGCGCTGCAAAGGCGTTCTTGTCGTTAAAAAAGTAGCTATGGAAAAAACTTGAAAAATATTCAAAAACACAAAGTCCGTTGGCTACAATTTGAAGTATTTCAGTTTTTCTGACATAATTCTTGCAAACAATAGTCCACTGCTGTACAAGAGCACTTGTGCGTGGAGAACTTCGTAAGCGTGCTTCAAAAAACTCTAACATGCCGTTAAACCCCAACAATGTAACGGTCAAAAACTCTTGAAGCAAATTGCTTTCCGAGCTGACTGCTCTTGCAACAACGGGCATGAGGTTTACTGCTTATGAAAGCCAAACGATGTAAAAAAATCTTTAAAAAACACCAGTGAAGCGCTAACTATCTACTTCATCAATACAAATTTACTGTTGGTGCCGCTTCTATTACCCTTGAAGTCATTAGAGATCAATGGCGATCGTTAATTATAGTGAGCTCGACACAGGTTTTAGTCGGAAAACCAAAATGTGCAACATACAACTTGTGTTGCTGAACTTTTAACCAAAACATCGCTCTGTTTCAACACTGCTAACAACGCACGAGGAGGAAAACGTAGAAAAATATAAGCTGCACGTTTCCCGGGTGCGTTTCGTTGGCAATAAACACCAATCTGATGTACATGTGAACCTACAATCAAACTTTGTCATTTTGATAAAATACAATACGTTATACGACGGCAGTACTTGGTCAGTGGTGTCGTCCAAACATGTGAGAGGGAAAAAGAGCGAGAACCCCGCGTTGTAAAGTAGAAAGCTTTTTCTTGTAACTTGCGATGTAGTGATCTTACGTTGAACGGGGATGATAAGTCGAGAAACCCAAGTTTTGCGGAGCTCAACGGCTGCGCCTCTCTTAGCGACAGGGCCAACTGTAAAGCTTATCAGTAGTAAGCAAGCACCGGCAACAACACATCTCGACACAACTCAAGTTCATTACATACGCAGTCAATGTACACACGCAATTGAAGCGACGGCAATACAATTTCTACATTACCCTGGGAATGGATTCAGCTGCAGAAGTGATGTGAGCGAAGCACTCCAGTAAGATGTCACGACACTCGGGGAAACCGGGTGAAAAGACTATCTTCGAGTTGCGGACTTGAACCTCAAGAAGCATCACTGAACGAGCGCAGTACTTGAGGTCGACGTAAGTGGATCCGAAGTTGTTTCCATCCTGTAAAATAGCCATTGATGTCTCCAGCTTTGGATTTACTATTTAACCTTCAGCCGAGAATTTTCTGCGGCGTGGAAATTTTAAATGCCTTAATTGAGCGCACTCTAACTTTGAACACTCTGCCGCAGAGCGAGAAAACATTAGCTTTTAATACCTAATGTCACAACAAAACGTACACTCGTCGTTGCTAGGAAACAAACTTGCATATTCTTGTCTCACACTTATAAGATGAATAACTAAATCTTAGTCGTGAGCAGACCCTTCTGAGATTTTATTAGAAACTTCCACTCAGTTATGACGAAAGCAAAGGTAGCTCAGAATATAAGTTTAAGCCTATGGTGTAAGTCATCCTCTACCTCGTACAAAATCAACCACACATTTTGACAAATTCTTCTATGCTGCATGTGAGTCTGGAATTTCACTCATTTATAGTACTATTGGCAGATATTTGATCGCCGTTGCTGGGTGGTTCGAATAGACATTGCTGTGAAGTGGCTTATTGTCTGCTTTTCTGTTTTCTGAATGGAAAGAATTTTCTGCAGGTTAGGTCGAAGTTCACGTTAGTGAAGCCCATTTGACATTGTTTACATCTATAGTGATTTTCAACCTTGTTTTCGAACAATTGAATGATATTTTTTCTTCTTTGGTCTAGTCCTGGTCCGACCGCATTTTGCATTACATAAAATTCATCGTCTCGGTGCGTCCTGCATATAGTTTTATCAGGACTGCAGCCTCAGATTTCATGTGTGCAACTCGTCTCGCAAAGCATAAGTTCTGACATTCACAAATTTCGAAGAATCAATAAGACCCCACAGATTGCAATAGACTTTGAAATAATTTTAACGTAAATACGCCCGCTCACCTGATGAACTTTTAGAAAGTTAACAAAGTCGTCTAATGAATTAATCACCATATTTCGAAGCTGATTAGACATCAGCGCAGCGGCGCAAGAGAAGAATTCCTGAACCTGTAAAACGCGCAAAAATAACGGAACTACATTTACAAATTAACAATCAATATCTTCGATTTTAATCTGGTGGGATCGCAATTTTTATCGAAATGGTACGAATATGTTTTAAGTACTTTCATGCACAGAGATATATAATCTGTGGGTGATCTAAACATTCTACCCGGAATTTGCAGACAGCTAGAAACTACATAGTCGGATATAGAGTTTTTATCAATTCTTTACTTTTTAGTGTTTGTAGTCACACACGAAACACCCACGAATGTTTGTTTAGAAATGTAAACGTCACTGTTGAGTATAGTTTTTCAAGTTCGAAAAGGTATAGGCAAATGCAAAAGAAACTCAGATGAGCCTTGCCCGACTAAATAAACATATATACACTCTGCAAGCTGCAACAATACTTAGCACGAAGTGATGTCCAAACCAAACAAAACCATTCAGTAAGTCCAAATTCTGATAATATTGCTTCCACACTCGTTAATTAGAGTAGCAAAAATCTATTTTAAACCAAATAACGTTTTTTAAACAAACACCGCTTTTCAAGAAAATCTGTTGCTTTTTCCCAGAAGTGATGGCCAGATCGCATTTTAAATTCGGGCACAAGAGGTCAAATAGCTCAAAATATAATCAACTTTGCAAGTGCAAAACTCAGTCTGCTTCGCGAAGTTAGCTAGTTTGCAGCCAAAAACAAAAGGACAAGTGCACTGTGATTATACTTCAAATTGAGAAGATCGAGAAGATGCTTGCCTACACACAAGAATCGAATATTGTGTTCAACGTAAATATATTAACTATCAAATTCGCAAATTCGCCAAATTTTATTCACAACATTGCCACGCGAAGATGCCAGCCACCAGGTAACATTAAAACGACATTTATTGTATCTGTACTGTACTCGTTGTGCTCACGGCCAATTGAGTAGTCCAGTCGAGGTTAGTTGATGTTACTACCCGCAGATAAGCCGGAGTAAGATGAAGTTATTAATAACAAAATTGAGGCCTGCAATGGGCTACAAAGATAATGTAGAATATCACCTGCTGTGCCTTTGATAAAATCGCTACAGACGAATTAATGCCAACCGAAGCCTAGGCCTCACGTCGCTTTTTCACATGATCGGTAGTAATACGATTCGAGGTCCAGTGTACGACAGAGGTGGCTATTTTTTTCACACCGCATACGATCCGATCCTAAAAATTTTTGCTCCGTACAGCCGCCTATCACTCTCAGCACACCTCAAGCCTTTACAAGTATGTTCAACGGACAAAAGACATAACAGGTCTTCTGCTGCCAACAGAACGTCTGCGTAATAGCAAGTAAGGATTTCTGACGATAAAACCTTAACTTCCTAAAATCACAAAAGTCACCATAGAAGCGACCTAGTTTGTGAATAGCATGAACAGTGGTGTGGTGCTGCCGGGGAGTGCCCGAGTTGCAAATTCCGACCTCTGCCAGTCAATGATGGGTCGTTGCTTACAAATATAAGCGACGATGCCCAGCAGAGCTCAGGCACCTATGAAATTGCCACTACACCCCTGATCTTAAACCAGCACTAACCAGAACGTTTTCCGTTAGAGATTAATTTCATGGTTACAGCACTGTTTGGGTTTCACGCAAGTGACCAAAGATCAAAGAGGTAAATATAGCTGCAATTGGTCACACAATTCATTTTTATTGCTGTGCTTCGTTTTGGTGGAGAAATAGTTTGTTTTTGCATGGACTGATTAGTAGGTAAACAACAACTTAAAGCATGATCAGATAGTTACAATGTCAATGGTGCTGTTAACAGCAATTGAAACGTCAGTTTATTTCGCTGTGTAACGTAGACTTACAACTATAGTTCAGCAAAAATAGCCTTGATCTTGTCAAAGAGAATGTTCGGGATGAAGAATATATTAAGCCAACGTAAAATAATAAAAAACATAACGGTAACTTTACTTTCAGACGCAACTTCGTTTCAGTAAAAAGAACTGGTGTAAACGCAAGGCTAACATAACCATTTGGAAACACTTCAACCTACCAGCACAGTGCTGTCGCTATCATTTTCAGGTACAAGGTGAATCCAGGTGTCTTTGTATTGACGGAACAATTTGACAGCTGAGGGCATCCAATCTTTCAGTAACATATCACGTGATCTATCGCAATGCACTCGAACCTGCGCAAACACTCGGAAACTTGAACACATGGTTACATTGTACTGCTACGTTGCGCATAAGATTTGCAAAGAAATGATGGCAAACTGATACCACTAAATGCATTGCTGCCACTTTTAAGCTACGATTTCCAGCCAATAAGCAAATATTCTTGGGCTGAATTTGCAGTACTCAAGAGCCGTAAAAACCTATTATCCTGTAAACGTATCAATCAAGATAAATATTTCCCAGGTTAAATACTTTAAAACAACGTAAAAAAAACAGAAAAGCTGTTTCTCAGGCTCACAAAATCAACCATTTGTGAGTCACAAGTAACAAACATACCAGCTCTTCAAAACTACTCGGATGAAGTGGTAGATCGGATTGCAGTAATTCCTTCACATTGACGAACCGCAAGTCGCTGAATCTGACCAAAACGTTTTGCAGGTTTATAGTACAAAAACGTATTGGCATTGGGTGATATGCAACGCAATTTTGCATTGTTTTCCACGAGCACGGGGCAGGGGTAACCAACTTTGTTGTAGAATATATCTGACAGGTTATCAGCAGGTTAAATTATAAGTGGAGGTGTTGACCATTGCAAGCTGGTTCGACAGAATAGTAACAATTTTTTATTTGAAAGAAGGTTTCACCAACTTGAAAACTAAAAAAAAACGGAGTGCCCCTGGTGAGCTTAGCTCTTTACTAAGATTCGATTCTCAAAAACAAGGTAGCTCCAACAAATGCGAAAAAATGCTTAATCTTTGTGGTAATTCTTCATAATTTGGCGCAGGTATGCAATTAAGACTGGATTAAGAGTTTGAAAACATGGGGCCAACAAGTAAAAATGTTAGTATCACTGATGAATGCGTGCAATCTCAGAGCAGCGGAGATTATGACAGGAATACACGAAACCTTTGCAGACACCACAGATTGAACTGAAAGCGAGAATACATTTATGTCAGGCTTCGATAGTTCCACCTTGCCACTAGGAAGCATCGCAATGAAGCACATCGAACCCCAGAATGCTTACTTGTCAAACCACAGGTTCTGCAGGTGGAGCATGATTGGAGCCACGGTGAAAAGTCTGCTTTTGCAGAAGTCTCTCGAAGATAAAGCTGCACTTCGCCAAGGAACCGGAGCGCGAATGGTTTTCAACTTAAAAGGCTGAGGAATGGCAGCAATGCGCAAGCGTGTACGTTCATTGCCGTCACTCAAAACGTAGTCGACTGCAGTTCAATGAAAACAACAACAAACACTGATCATTGGGTCTTCATGGAAAAAATGCAAAATGGTAAAAAAAGTTTATTAAACGTTTGACACCATAATATATAGCATAAAGTGGCTATACACGAAGATTCTTGTCATTCTGATGACGGATAACTCGAGCAGTCCCATGCAGCTAGCTACAATTTGAAACAAAAACATTGGCGCATACATTACATCCAAAAACTAAACGCCTATTTCATTAACAGTGAAAACAAATTTTAAGCACCACGCGAAGAAGCACAATCCACATAAAAAACAAGGGTGAAACCTTAATAAATTTTAGGAAATGTCAAGTATGAGAGAAATTGTTTATGTTATCAATTAAGATGTCTCAAACAGACCCGCCAAAGTCAACGTGGAAATATCTTTTATTTTTTTAGATCTTTCATTTTTTCTTTTCTCAAACATCTTTTATTTCGTAATTTTTAAGAAATGATGCCTTCCTACAGCTATAAGCATGATTACACCCTATACAAAACAATAACCTGTACTGCTGATAACAACAGTTGCAGCAAACGTCCCAACAGCGGCTTACAATATCGGCGGCATTAAACCTGACAATGCTTACGCAATCAGCCAGGGCAGATTTAGGCAGTAATAAACAGAACAAAAGGATCGACAAAACTGGCTCAATAGCACTCAGCAGGGGAAAAGTTGATTGTGAAAGAGAAGCCAGCGAAAGCCTGGCAATAGAGCACGAGATTTGTCGAGGACAATGAATTGAATAATTGGAACACGAAATATATCCGCAATGTCGGTGACCTTAAGAAGCAACTTAACGTTTCAGGGCGTATCAAGTGGTCATCAATGAAAGCGTACCTAGCAGTGAGACAGGCATACTCACTTATAGATTGCCGATAGCTAAAATCGTAAGCGCTGAGAACTTCGTCTTTCAATTCACTCAGCATCGTAGCTAGGTCTTGGTTTTCACGCAACTTCTCAGGAAGGCTGTGCTCGATCCTTTCCATCTGACCAGGAGGGGGCCCGGCAAGCTGACGGGAATCGATGCCTTGCGTAATGTAGTAATGGTATCGCTGAAAATGCGCAAAGAAGATGTCAAATTTCTGTGCGAGTCAGACATTTATAAGGGAGTGGCATCTAAAATTATGAGAGACTTCAATAAGAAATTTCAACACAATTGAAGGATTCTTGAGATACTTTTTCGCAATGAATGACTAACATATAATACATAAAATTTTAAATACCACTGGTCCTCAACAAATCGTTTTCGTACAAGATGTAGCAGAAACAACAAGATTTCGATACAGGACTAACGTTGCAGCAAATACAAATTTAGCTTTAGCAAATCATCACACACACTCTTTGTTTTGATCACTTTAAATCGACTGTTTTTGTTAGTACGCAAAATCTGATCACTGAAAACACATGACATGAAAGAAAAACTCACATAACGATAAAAACTGCATCATGAGATTTCTCGTGCAGGGAAGATAGCATCGCTGATTGGGTTTTCAAAATTTTTCATGAAGCCGTTGTACGTTTTGTGAAAAAACACTTAGGTTTAACATCATGCATATGTCTGACATTGCTGCAACGCTGGTAACTGCAGCATACGTTCCGAACCTCAAGGTCACTTTCTGTGTAATCCTGAGCTTCAGTGGATCTCTTGTTCTCAGTCAAGCTGATTAAGTTCATCTGTTCCACTGGAGACATGGGTCTGCTTGGTGCCAAATCTTCACCTTCTTCGTCGATAACATTCATTGTCTCAGCTACCTTGATGGCCCTGGTTGTCTTTTTAGGAGAACGTGGCGTAGTTCCATTTTTGATGCTGTCAAAACGTGCACAAACATTGTTTTGCAGTTATGTGTTTAGACCAGGGTTCTCAAACACGCGCCCCGCGAGGGCGTTTTGGGCGGCCCGCGATGCTTTTCAGAAATTTTTGAAATAATTAATATGTACGTTATTAGTTTATTATCGGTGTTTCAAAGTGCTCGGATAGCGAGTGAACAAGTTCCGTTCAAACGAACGTAGAGACGGCTAGAAACGACTTGCCTATAACTCACGATACCTTTCGCAGGAAATAAGATGTAAAAGCTGTTTCTAGTAAGGTTCAGATACTGCCATTGTTGCGTCAGCGTCATAATGCGGCCCTCGGGTTACTTTGTGAGTCCTAATTTGGCCCTCGGTGCAATTTGAATTTGAGAGCCCTGGTTTAGATCTTACTGTAGAGACGATTCATCTTGTAATGTTAGTCATTAGCTCTTTCTAAGAGTTTTTATATCGTGGCCCGAGTCGGAGCAGTGACAGGCTGTCACTGATGCCGACATATTTTCTACGTATGTATGTGGCAGAACAGAACCGTCGCCTGAAACTCTTCAGAAGGGGGTTTTACGTTTGTGCAGTGTGGCATGACATTTGAAATTTCCCCCGTGTCGACGGGACTGGTATGTGGTTATAAATGTAAAATGCGTATCTGAAAGATCTGGTGTTGAACATTTTTTAGTGGTTGTGAACAACAGAACGCCAGCGAGGAAAACTATCCAACTGTTTTGCATGTAGGCTTATCAACTGAAAGTAGCAAGCGTCACAGTACGGATCATCGCAGAAAAACATTATAAATTTAAGTGCTTTCAAAGAAATAAGTCATATACAGTAGTCCAATTGAAAAACTCGAGTTGCAATGTTTGATCAATCAGGAACTAGCATCTAAGATTACAAGAAAAAATAAATAGCTGCGAAGCACAAGAGACTAAATGAGGTGTAGCAAAGATATATTTGCAAAAACGTAAGCAAAGTTTTAGGGTTTGCATGAGGTAGAAAAGAAACTCCTTAAAATAATTCACAATCTTCACACTCCTTTAACTTTCTTGTAATATTGCTATTTTCATTAAAAAAAACATACCAGCACTTTTTTAAAAAGATCTTACTGTCAGTGAAACAGAAAATTTTCAACAATTTTCATTTAGTTTTTTCATCTATTTAAATCGAACATGCTAATTCGAGAATTCCAACCAATCGATCAGCATTCACGATCTCGATCTACTTCAGCATGTTCATCGATCGTCGCGATTTCAGTTTTAGCTTCAAAATGTATAAATTGTGGCATTCAGTGCCGCAAACTTCACCTGAGCAACAACACTGGCCTCGTAAGTTTAGATGGGAACCATCTTTCCCACTTTTCTGATTGTGCTCCTTTACCGATAAGCAACGAAATGTTGTGTTTGTGTAGAACGTTCGTAATCTAATCGCTGCATCTGATAATTTAATTACTATTTCGTGTCTCATGTATTTGACTGACACTAAATTTTTCCCTGTATGCAGAGCCGTGTGAAAGGCTGTTGGGGTCCCCAAAAAAATCCAGATGGGGCCTTTTAATATCAGTAAGCATTTAGGCAGTTGCGTGGTTTTTCGAGCCAGTTGCAAATTAGCCTCCTGAGCAGCGCTATTTCAAAACCTAATCAAGCTAAACTAATAATCTTGAATCAGGAAGAAGTTCTTAACTAAATAACTTGTATTTTTTAAACAAACTTAACCCATTTTTATTTCACATTCAGCAAATAAGCAAGCGCATGCACCGCATTTACAACCTCATTTTAATAGCCAGTCTCAATGTAATCAACTTGGTGCTTTCACCAAAAGCTGATAGGTGGAAGCAGTGCGTAGAACTAACTGCTTCAGGACACTCCCTTTGCCTTCACTGTCCTTAGCAGTCTGGACATTTCTCACACGCTTCTAATACGAACGAATTTATTGCAATCTGACACCATCCACCTTCATCATGACATATAACAAGTGGGATTAAATCTGAAGAGGCTTTTTAAGATCGAGCAAGCGAGCGTTAAACTTATCGAGATTATCCCCGTTTTTTCTGGTCGCAACTTTAAAATAGACTGTCTTAACACAGTCTTCACAGACTGACACAACAGCCTTCCTTCGTTTCAACTTAACATGAACTGTCTTAAGCAGCTTTCACGAAAACGTTTTTGACGTTGAACTAGAAACCTAGTCTCTCTATCTGTACGCAACTACAAAGCGATTGCACAATACTCCACAGCCCATTCAATTTCCCCAAGAATTTCAACGCACAAGGGCGAAGCCATCGAAGTTAAGTGAAGAAGGTCAAGACTTTATTAACAATTAACAATTGGCCTTGTTCTGACGTAACCACAACTTTACAAAATACTGCTATAGTGTCCGTATGTCCGCAATTCTTTTTCGAAATTAACGAATCATGATGTTGTATGCTTATCTACCGGCTCTGCATTGAGGGCAAAAACCAAAAGAGTAAAAGTCAAGGGTAGAGAGACGGCTCTAACTTACTAATACAATATATATTGTGGGGCCCCTACGAATGGTCGGGCCTCCCCCGATCGGGGGTACAGGGCTGCCTTGTCACGGAACTGCCTGTATGTAATTGTCCAGCACAGTAATTTAGAGTTTTTCTCTCTCTGCAGTTGATCTACTGCAATGAAACTATGTACACTCGCATTGTTACGAGTTGTACCTGCGACTTCTTCCTGTCTGATAAAAAAGTAAGAACATCACCAAGTCTGTACAAAAGAACTTCGTAATATCAACACACAGAAGTAAAACAAAAACTAACAATAATAAGTAATGAACACTGCAAAATATAAATACCTGAAAGTGAAGGCCTTATCAGGACCAATTTTTTTTCTCGGAGAAGGAAGAGATCTTCCATCTGCATACAAGAGATATTTCGCTACTTGCGTATGTTTCAGAGTACCCCACAGACAAAACCACTTACAGTTTAACTTTCTAGGGGACTTTGCAGGAGGTTCACTACTCTTTGACAATTCTCCGTAGGAAATACGACGAAACGCACGTTGTCTGCAAAATAAACCAAATTACATTACACAACAAACTTGCTCACAAGTCCACTAATAACCCGTGCGATATTCCTGTTTAGCTTTATTATGCTCGTATTACTTCCGCAGCCCAATTTAAACTCAGAATGCCCAAAACGGAATGAATAAAAGTATAATTTCATTTGAAGTAATTCCTTCACACCTTCATTTGAACTCCATTTTCAGACCACAATATAGTACTCTTACCCTCAACACCACCCGAAAACCCAACCTAAACATTGATCTGGAAAAACAATATTAACAATTTCACCCACAAGCAATACCAGAGCGAAATTACTAATCAAATTGAAACGCACTTCCTGACTACACATACAGTCCTACTTAATACACCCTAGAAAAAAAGCAAAAACTTAAAAAATAAAACAACTTTCAATAAAGGAAGTACAAGAAATAGTAAAGTGAAAACAATATGCCACTCTGACAGAGAACTAAAAGTTGATAAAACTGCGAGACAACATAATTTCGCAACCCACGCAAAAGAATTTTGAGCCATACAACAAGCAACATAAACCAATACACAATACTTTCCTTGTAGACGCCAGAAACAACCACTTAAAAGTAAAGCTAACCGAGAGGAATATTAAATATAGCTCTCAACACTTCGTATAAACGACTCGCCCCGGAAAGGAAATAAACTCGACGAAAAAATTGAACTAGCACATGGAATTACCACCAACTGTCAAGATGAACTAAGTAATTCTGTTCACAAATTTTATAAGACATTACACTCACCCACACCGAAGGATTACAACCTACAAAAATATTTTTAGATCACCCAAAAAACAGCAACAATACAAAACCGGTAACCCTACAGGAAATGTCCTCAACCGCAAAAACAAGCGAGGAAAACACGTGAATTGGACGGTCTATTAATCGAATTTTATACATTCCTTCCACAAATAAAAGACCGCCTCAGAGCTGCCATAAATTATATTTATACGAACGATCTTGTAAACACTAATTGTGTAGATGGTACAATTATACTGGTATGCTCAAAAGGAAACCCAAACTGCATAGAAAAATTATCAATCTCTCTCCTGAACAGCGGCTACAAAATTCCAAACAATTTTTGAACGAAAGAATCAAACTTCTTTTGGATAAAATAATATCACCCCTCCAACATGAACAACCACATAAGCAACGCATACAGTCACCATCTCAGGTAGAGATGCTTATCATGAAGCACAAAAATCGAATGCGACTCCTTTTTTATCACAGTAGATTGTAAGCTTTTAATTCAGTGAACTACCATAGGCTAAAACAAGTGCTGAAATACCTCAAGTTTCCCCCGATCTTCATAAACTAGACACACCAAATACAACAAAATAGCTTCTCTGCAATCCAAATAAACAACCCTCACAGACCCCTTCCTATCAGAAAAAACGTGAGACAAGAAGACGCTCTGAGCCTAATACTTTTCATTTTACCACTGAACCCTCTAATCCTAACTATTCAAAACAACACACACATCACCCCAACACCCAATCCAGTAAAAGACACTCCAAAACTAATACCATACGCAGGTGACATTACACTATAATAAGTAAAACGAAATCGGTATTAGAAGCGATAACAACATTAAATAATTTTCACAAGCATCCGGACAGCAACTCAGCAAAGGAAAACAATAAGATTAAACACAAATAAATCGCTCGACACAAGAAAGATTTGGGATATACAATGGGGCAAACAAAAAATACAACCCTTAAATATAACAACTGGATCCCAAAACAGTAACAGACTGTTGGAATAAAAATATCAAGAACTACGTGAAAAACCTTCCAGTTTGAACCAGCACTATACAACTCATGATATAATATCAGTCATAACAAAAACTACACCAGAGTAACACCTCAGATAACTCATTTGGCGCATACTTACCCCCTGCTACAAAAGAAATACAAATAAATCAACAACATTATATAAGCCACTACACTTCAAGCCCCACAGATCTATCCCCTCACGTCTCCATTCTCTCTAAATCTAGTGAGGAAGGAGGCTACAATATCACCGAAATTCCTCTAAAACGCACAACTGGCCAATATAAAAACTTCGACAACGTACATCAGAGCTAGAATAGTTAACGAAACACTACCTAATCACCTGTAATTTAACATTGGACTTCAATTAAGTAACAGATCCCAACTTCCCGGACCAAATAATACGCCTCATACTTTACACAAAACGTCCCTTCCTTTTAAATCCAAGTTGTTACTTATGTAAAGACAAATACGAAAATGATACACATCTTTTCCAAAAATGCCCAAAAATTCAACATCTTTTACAGTATGCCGCCTCAATTTTTCACAAAGTTACTGGGCAACAAACCACGCACTTCCACAATCCAATCAGAATCTATTTCCACGCCCCTACCAGAAGTGGCCACGGATCCGGGGTCGACTCCGGCAGGATTCAGCGTTTTTCTTCGGACCCAGATCTGGAGTCAAAAATTTGTGAAAAACCCGGAGTCACTTTTATTTTCGGCAGCAGCACGAGTCTACGTGGTCTTTATTAACGTCATTGGTTAATTACAAATGTTGCTTATCTTCGGTTGCATTGATGGTTTGCGGAATTTGAATAAAACTCGGATTCTCAAAATTTAAAAAATTCCTAACCGGATCCGGACTTAAAAACTTTGGAACAGGAGCGAAGTCGAAGTCTGAAAATGTGACTCCGGCCAACTCTGATCCTTACCCCCTGCAACATACCACAATGACCTAATAATCCCTACCTAAACACTATACTATTCTTCACCACATGGAAAACACGAACAGGGGTAGATAGTAGAATTTATGGGCCCGAGGTAAACTCTCAGAAAGAGGCCCCAAAACATCACTACTGCGAAAGGTAGACGTGGGACTAGGACGATAAAATAATTAAGTTTTTTACATTTAAATATGTTTCACATTTCAAACTACTTGCATGACGTTTAAGACTAAGAGAGCAAAAAGCACGGGCATCCCGTTGCTGACACTGGGTGGACAAAGTGTAAAATCTGTTAACCGCTACAAGTATTTGGGGATTGCAGTAGATACTGAGCTCTCAGATGACAAAGACATTCAAAGACAACTGCGATATCAATATTGTGCAGCAAACAAGCTTAAGAGCTTCTTTTTCCCAATGCTCGAACGCAGTGAAAAATATACTTTTTCGTTCTTTCTGTACATCCATGTATGCATCACAATTATGGTGTGATTTCAGGAAGGCATGCATGCAGAGATTGCATGTGGCCTATAAGTTTGGTTGCAGGGCTCTATACAACCTGCCCCAGAGAGCGAGTGTTAGTAGTCATCAGGTTCAATGTAACATTCCTACCTTTGAGGCTTTATTGCGAAAAAATGTGTACTTGTTTCTTGAACGCTGCAAAAAGTCTAACAACGTATGGTTGCGCGCTGTGATGCAGTCAGATTGTTTATATTCGTCCTTATTCTTTGAAACTACAACCCCATTTTACTTTGTGACCGAGTGCTCGGACGTTACAGTGTTAGTTTGAGGACGTGTGAAGGCCACAGCCCATTCGTACTTCACCTGGCCTTGGCCAGGGTTGGACTCTAATTCTTACCACGCGATTTTCGTGTCCTACTCTGGCTGTAGTGTTGTGCCAAGTGTTACGACTTACGAGTTAGCAAACAACTGTGTTGAGAAAGTGTTTGTAATGTAGTGTTGTAGGAAGCATTACAAGTTAACGAACAATTGCGTCTGTAACCATACGCGCAATTTTGTTGTAAAATGTGAGGGGGACAGCTTGGTGTGAAACCAATATATTACGAAATCTGAAGATAAAAATGTGGTGGACATGGCATATTATATCCCCACTGTCTGAAAATGTAGGGGGGACGCGTTCCCCGTGTCCCCACCTAATGGTGCCCATGTCTGTAACCCTGCGGTCTTACGCTACCTCAACGCTGCTACAAAAACTTGCTATTACCAATCTCCGCTGTGCGGTGGGTGCTTGTGATCTATGGACTTCATGTCTGGTACAAACAAAAATAAAAAAATTATGAACTAACTTTAAAACAAGTCAAAAACTAAGTGCGAAACTCTCATAGGGGGCCCACGGCATCTCTGAAAAAGGGAGTCCCGAGGCGTCCGCCTCCCCTAATATCTACCCTGAACACGAAATCAGAGTATGGAAGAGACCATTCCAAACTTCCAAGCTTACCACTTAACTAATTCAACCTTATAAAACAGGGGTGGCCAACCCGCGGCTCGCGAGCCGCATGCGGCTCCTTGCTCGGTTTCATGCGGCTCTCACGTAATTACCAGAAGTCCCACAAGTAACATGCATCACGATAAATGGCTTGCAAAGTTCTGTCATTGTCATGTTCGTGTGTGATATTTACAATAAATATAGCTGAGCAAAGGTATGTGTGAGTGAGGAAAAGATGGGGCGATGTTCATGCGTGCCCATGTGTGTGACGTGGCTCTTTGCGGTAACACAGCAAGAATTGTGGCTCTCGATTTCTAACTGGTTGGCCACCCCTGTTATAGAACTTCTCTGCAACTCAGACAAACTCTACATGAAAGCATGGGCGTCGGAAGGGGTGGGCAGGGGGTCCTGGCGGCTGGCCCCTCTCTGGATCTTGAAATCTGACATTTTCCTATTTAATTTTTAACAAAAAAGCTTGTTCTTTCAATTTCGAGTGGGTAAAATGAAATTTCATCATTTTTAGACACCCCTGGAAAAATCCTTGGCTACCCCTGAAAAAATCCATTATTGGCCCCTCTGAAAAAAATCCTTCTGAAGCCCATGCATGAAAGATGAGATAAAACCTGTAGCACGAAATGATAAACAATATAAAGGCTGCAATAACCTAATGTTTTCACAACCACTACCCTAAAAACACCTTGTTTTACTGCCGCTTACGTCTGTCTGTCTGCTCTTGTAACGTTTGACATCATGAATGTGTTTTATCGCTAATTGTCTGTTATGAAATTAATTTAGGAAAATAACAATTAAGTAAAACTGTTTGCCTTTTCTGTTCTCGAATTTGTATCTTTTTTTTCTTGACCGAACTAGTATTGCTAGAGCATTGTTTTTGAACGGTGCTCTGCAGCCCATAAGTATTTTCATATTTTTCAGTTTCGGCAAAGAACACCAAAGCACGGCGCTTCCTAAATCGTTCCAAATTCTCCTTTGTTTTTCTTGAATATTTGCATACAACATGCCCCTTTGTAATTTGTTACTTTGAAAAAATCGTATTTCCTTTCTTCCTTTAATATTTTTTGCTACTTCATTTCCTTTCTAAGCCCCTTATTTCGGTTTCATCATTTTAGGTCTGTTGTCCCACCTTTAAAGGTTGGTGTGCCGAAGAGGATAGTGGTCAAAAATAAAAGAAGTATAATTTCATTTGGTAATAGTTGACTCCATTTCTTTTATCATGCACACTATAGGTAGAGATTCTCAATCAGTGGGCACAAACGTTTCAGCACTGTTGTATCCGTTTTTGTAGTTTTGCTTTAGGAAGTGTTCAATATTCATATCAGTCAAAAATATGAAATGCAGTATATTATGAACAAATGAAAAAAAAGATGTAAGATAATTAGGTAAGCAAGGAAAAAGTTGCCAAAAATTGGCAAGAATTGGTAAATCAGGCATTATTTTTTAAGAAACATAGGTTGTAAACTACAGTTGCTAGGTTGATAAGTAAACTTGATTCTGTTTTTCAGTAAAATGAGGTTCAAGAAAATTACAAGTTTTTTATAGAACTTGAAAAAATTTTAATATGGAACACTAGCTAGATTTCTTTGTAATTGAGAATCTCTTACCTACTGCTTATTTCGAACATCAGTGAAACAAAAACCCTAATCCAATGTCTGATTTTCAAAATTACCACCTGCTTGGTATATCTTGGATTTTGATATCAGCTGCTGTTGGTGTGTAGTTGTTGGCAATTGATTCACTTGGGGTTCTGTGGTGTCTTTGTTCTTTGAAAGGTGATAGCAGTGTCCATGACATTCCTTGCATAATCGGTGGGTGTATGCTGTTTTTCAAAACAATCTGAAAAATGCAATAAACAGGTTTTGCACAATCAAATGCAAGAGTATAAGATGTAAGGCAAAAAGCATTGTCTTATCTCAAATCTGCAGGAATGCACATTGCACAGCCTTTCGCAATCAAACTGCAGTACCTAATTACATTAATAAAGTAATGAAAACTGTATCCATCACCTTTGCTGTTAGAAATTGCTTTTTCTCAATCTATGGATTAAGCTCTTAAAAGTAACACAAAATCAAAGGCCTCAGATCCCCAGCCTACATCATGTCTCATGCAGCTGTGAGCCTTAGTGTAGCCTTCATCCCCTCACAGGTCAGAGTGTATCAGATTCACTGATCAAACTTATGTCGTTACAGAGCAAGACACCTCAACAGGATTAAGATTCATCTATAGGTCATTTCCATTTTTATCGATATACAAATGCAATATGATGGAAACTCACAAATAACTTTTTGAATGTTGTTAATGCAAACCAACTAAAGTATGGTGTGCTTGGTTGTTTTTGTATGTATGATGTGTTCTTCTTGTTCAAACAGTATTTGATGCATTTAGCAAACATTCTGACATCCTCATTATGCAAATAGTGACTGTTTTATATATAAAAACCAAAGTTGTAAAGTGTTTTTTCTAGTGTCAGTTTAAAGTGAATTAATTTTGTATACTAGTTAATGCAAGAAGTTCCTTAAATTGGCATAGTTTTATAGAAGTGTGCTAACGGTATATCTATGACAAGGGAAATTGGATGATGATCATGAGAAACAAATACTAATAACAAAGCTAAAGTTGTACAATACAAATATATAAGACTAGGATTGGCCTTGTGTTCAAGTAACAAATCAATGTGTTAAGCCTTCTGACATGAGCATGCAGAGTGGATAAGAGTGCTTAATACCAAGGTTTACAACGAAAAAACAAATTTTTTTCATCATGAAAAATTTTGCTTTACTTGCTATTTGCAGATATATACAGTATATATACGCAGTTCATTATACTAAGCTTCATGCCACATTTTCTTAAGTAAACAATGCCTGAGGATCAACTCAAGTACAGCCTGTGCGCCAATGACAAAATCAGCACGCATAGATCTTATTTAACAGAAATAAATTTCGCCATACGTCATCTTCAGTCCAAGTAAATTAAAAGTAGAAACGAGTGGAAGTACGCAAAGCAGTGATTATTATGAAAAATAGACAAAGGTTGTGTTAAAAACATATTGAGCTAGCGTTGACAGTACTGTAATAAAGCAGTTAGAGTAAGCACAAACAAGTAGTAAAAAAACACTAAGCGTGATAAAACAAGACTAACTAGTGACAAACAAGACTAACTAATTCCTCTCGCTTTGTGTTTTAACTTATTGTCAGTAGTTAGTCTTGTTTTATCACGCTTAGTGTGTTTTTACTACTTGTTTGTGCTTACTCTAACTGCTTTTTTACGATACTGTCAACGCTAGCTCAATATGTTTTTCACGCAACCTTTGTCTTTGTTTCGTAAGAATCACTGCTTTGCATACTTCCAATCATTTTTACGTTTAATTTACTTGGACTGAAGATGCCGTATGGCAAAATCGATTTCCATTAAATAAGATCTATGTGTGCTGATTTTTGTCACTGGTGCACAGGCTGTACTTGAGTTGAAGATATGGGTAGACAAGCATCGCCGCAGTTAATAGAAAGTAAGGGACAGGTTGATACCGATGCTCAAGAAACAAGTAGAGCTTCCAAGTATTGCTGAGGATCAATTTCAGATTGAAAATCAAACTGAAGACAACCATTTTCATCTGTTTTACTACCCTAAAAATTTCAAATTTAGAGTCATAGGAATCTACCTGGTATAGATCTGAGTCATGATTGTTCTCTTCTTTGGGCAATGTAGGCAGACGAGGAAGTGAACGAGCTTGGCTACTGCTGTGAAATGAACTTTCAACTATCTAAAACAAAAAAGTTAAGATTAGCATGAAGTGTTAATTTTTTAATTGTTGTAAAACAAATTCTCACCTTAGCCCGTTCCATGATTTGCTTTTTCCAACAGCTTGTTATGAGCAAGAAACACAAAAATCCAGAATTTCATGTAATTTGCACCACAAAAGAAAACTATTCAAAATACCTTAGTGCATGGTCACACAACCATGATAAATTTTCATTCAACAAAAGCACACCATAAAATGTTATACATTCACCATTTCCAACCTATCTTTTCGTTCAAAACTTTCATAATGGTAGCAGTCCTAGATGTCAGAACACTTTATGGCCCAAGCAACCTCTAATAGTTCTACTGCTTCCTTATCTAGGTGTAACCAAGTCAGGTCAAAGATGTGGCTATGTCACCTACTATATAATGAGCCTCCAAATCCCTTCCCTTTGGATGAAGCCAACAGAACCTGCCTTGTAATCTTTCATGGGGAATTCTGGAAGTATGGTGACAGCAAACAACCTACTTACTACGGAATGAACCATCATAGAAAATGATTTTCACTTAAAACTATTGACACAGACACAAATGTCTAAGTAAGATTTCAGTTACCTGATAGACTATTGAAAACAGCCATGGGCATCTACTCCTGCAAAATTCCCCAAGAGTTTTATTAAAGTGCCTAGTTAGATGCATTTCATATTTGACAAAGCAAGCAAAGTATCTTTTGAATGATTGAGCCCACATAAAACATAGCAATCCATTATACTCACTCAACCATTAAAAAAAACTGTAGTCACATTAAACAATTACTTTCTTGTGCTTATTGGAAGTATTGTGTATATAACAGATTGTGATCAAAATGAAATATGTAAAATGTGTGTCTGAAAATCCACAAATCCTCTAAAACATTCATCAAAAACACACTGAAACTTCAGATATTAATTTTTTCTATTATCTAAAGAGAATGTCACAAGCTATAATGTAAACACATCACAATTATGGAGAAATGTTTCTGAAAAGAAAACTTGCTTAACATTAATTTTTACCAAGTAGCTTCCGAGCTATGATACCAATGAAAATTTTGATTCTAAGCAAAGTTGAATGATAGTAATGATACAGCCTATTCCAACATTTAATCAGCATATGTTCTTAAAAAAATTTAAGTTTGCAAGCCAAAGCAAATGTTAAAACAACAATGCAAATGATCTTTCATAAAATGCTATTAAAGCATCATATGCTAAAAAAAATGTTTTGAATGCAGTGTTTCCTTTAAAACTAAAAAAGACAAAATGGTAATACATCAAAGCAATGCAAAGAAGATGCATTGCTCAAACAGTTAAAATTTATTTGTGATGTTCTTGAGTACTACCATTTACATAAAATCTAACCGCACAACAATTTTACATAGTACGGCAAAAACTAAGCTTATATGCTATGGTTTTCATTAAGGTATAGATAACAACATGTAACTGCTTTTCATAATGACATGACATTAACAAAAACACAAACATTATTGACTTGAAAAAATGTATCATATATTTCAAGAATGTCAGTTTTCAAAATAAGAAGAATTATTCAGTGAATTTTTAACATTTTTATCTAAAAATAGTGTTATTCAAAATTAAGCACTTAAAGCAAATGATAGTCTTTTGTGAAAATTGAAGTTCTAAAAATAAAAAAATTAAAGATGGCACAGTTTACTTTCAAAAGCAAAATGGTTATATTTATTTCTGATTTTACTATTTTTTTGCATTTGAAATTAATTACGGTTGCATTTATAGGTCAGTTAATACTATAGTAGATCTTAAAACAGAGCATAATCGTTAAATTAGTATAATATATAATGTAGACCGAAGAAGGGATAGCTTATGAAATAGGTTAAACATTGCATAAAATTAACAAGTATATTATCATGATTTCCAAAACTGTTTCCAAAAATTTCCTTGAAAAATCAAATTGAAAAATAATATATGCTTGGTTAAAAAAAGAATTAGAAATTAAAAAAATTAAATTCATATAAAAAATGCTTGAAAATTGTTTTCAAAAATAAGAACCTAATAAGAAAAAAAAGTCATGACTAGGATTACTCACAATCATCCTTCTGTTTTTAATTATCTATGATTATTCGTTCATGTTTGCCTTCGGTAGCCTTTCATCTGCTATTTTTTATTTTGGGGTATATAATAGAGTCCTGTGTGGGGTGGGTTAACCCGCATGGGTTGGAGGTACCTGCATTTGTGGGGCAGGTACGGGAACCTGCAAAGTTATGCATGCAGGTACGGGCACAAGATAAGATATTCCTTCTGCAGGTTACAGACATATGAAAAAAATTAATGCTGCAGAAAGCTTGTGGTAAAAAGGTGTAGAGAAGCTTTGCCAGCCGAAAGCTTTACCGGGCCAAAATTATGTTATTATCTTCATGAGGGCCGCACATTGAATGGCTTACTCTCATCAAAGAAAAACCGAAAACCATTGGCATTGCAACTGTAACACATAACCATTACACCATGAGCACGACAGCGTTTTCTTGACAAAGTAACCTTTTTCTTAGTATTGCGTCATGTCACGAGACCGAATCTTCAACTGCCGGAACAATAGCTCCAGCTGATCTGTTGCCGCCAGAATATTGCCAGTAAAATAGACACTGTATTATATATAATATACAAAATAACCATCTAAACCTATGTTTCCCTCTTCTTGTGTCTTCTTTCATTCAATCAAAAGGGTACCTGTCTAGTGAACTATAGGGTTATAACAAGTGCCCTGGGATAATCAACAGCATATTTCATCAATTTTGGCTAGTAGTGGTGAACCTGCAATTCATCAGAATAGCAATAACAATACGTACCATTCACTTAATTTTTCCTTTCTTGCATTTGTCTACATACGTGTTACTCTAGGTGGATTTAAATACTAGCTATGCTTACAACTACCTATGGTATCCTGCTGTGCCTCTCGTCTAGGTATACTAGGTCTACAGTACCTAACTTTGAGAATTTAGTGTTTTTAATTTATTGAAAATTAACTTTAACCTGGAAACCTTTCCTTTACTATGTTTGTGCACTTCATTGCTTGCAAACAATTTATTTGCCCGTATGGGTTATTTTTTCTCCGTGTCTTCTCTTCGTGATTTTTCCGAATAAACTGAACTGCTTCTAACACAAACACTAAACAGACACGCCGCAGGACAAGACAAAAATTAACCAACAGCAACTGGCAAGGTAAACCACTTCGGGAAAATCAGACTAAACTCAACCGAAAAATCTTTCAGAAAAATTTTGAAAACAATTGTTGATACTCTACGGATGGCATTCATGGACTACGTTCACTTACAGGCAAGCTCAATCCTGCAAAGGCTACAGAATTTCTCAAAAAATAGTGCAAAATCTCTTCACGCCAATGCCAAGCGTTGCTATGGCATTAACGACATCCACTGGTGAAAAAAAAACAATGCTCAATGCTGATAAGAGAGCATCTTCAATCGCAGTGACATCCAAAAAGATGAGTGGACAACTGGACATTTAATTGAAAGGCAAAAAAAACAATCTCATCCCAACTACCTTATGATAAAGTTTTGTATTTTTTCACAACTTCACTCGACTTCAAGCTTGAGGTTCATTCAAATACTTTTATTGCAACCGCCTTAACTAAAACGCACAGGCGGCAGAACAAGCAAGGTTGGCTGCCCCCGATACTCTACAAGTGGGGTCCGAAATATAAGGACCTCTCACTAGCTCAGTACATTTTTGATTTTTCATTATAAAGTACAACATCTTCAAAAATTTTCTCGGGTCCTCGATCTTGTAGATAAAGCAAGCTCAATGTCATACCAACCCTGTTGCGTCGTTATATACCGATCACGAATCATTCCGATTATCACTGATGGGCTAGACCAGGTTTTTTAAAGTGTTTTAAGAGACCCGATTTAGGCAGATTTTTGTGGCTGGGACGAATTCGGCACAGTGGTCATTTACACATAAAATCGTGGATAAACAGTACTAGTCCGCAAGTCTGTGTATTGCAGTTTTTTCTTTTTTGCAGTTATTGCTGTTTGCTTATGTCGAGATATTTGTGGAAAAAGGTGTAACTCCTTACTAAATGAAACCAAGATCGTTTTATGGCAAGAAAATGACTGGAAAGTAAGGTTTCCAGTATATGAAAGTGATAATAGTAAGTAGTGCGAGAATAATGGGGATCCAAACTATATTATTCCTACAAAAAACGACTTTGAAGCGATTCATCTGATTCCAAAGAAGACACTTGTGACATGGCATTTCGTAGTTAGAATGTTTGCAACAGTGATTCAAAAAGAAACATTGAAGAGTCCCAAGTTTTCCACTTTGGAAGAGTCAGATATTGAAGCATATCGTATTCCAGAATTGGGCTAAATGAATGTAATATTACTATAGTTCATATTTTCGTCTTGCTGATTTGGTTGTCATGGTTTGACAGCTTTTGTATAAATAGGATTGTGATTATTTTGGTGTTCCGAATACAAAACAAAACATATTTACCGACTTCAAATCCAGTGTAACTGAAGCTTTTATCAAAAAAGGCGAAGACATAATTTCCAAACAAATGCAAAACAATCTTTGGAATTGAAATCAAGGGTATCTACAATAAGAAGCCGCAAATTCTGGGGAATGTGCTCTGCAGAAACATGCAGGTCACAAAACTACATGTGGAGCGATAAGATTGGTTGGAGGAGGAAGTGAGGTGACAATGATACAAGAACCTAACATCAGTGATGTAGACGAGACCTAAACATCGAGTCTGAGACCAGGTCAAACCTTCGAGACCGACACCTCATCGAAACATCCGAGACTCAAGAATCGAAAATTTGTGGACTACGCCGATATTTTTCTACAAATTTTCGGAAAATATTGTCGCGACTATAAACTTGCTATTTTTTCCAATTTTTGGCATTTTTCTTACCTGCTTTGGTTGTTTCTTATCTGCAAATACAGCAGACCAAAAACATGTTGATTTAGAAAAGTTTTACTAAGCCATATTTTTGCAGACCAAGACAAGACCTAAAACCTTCGAAACTGAGACTCAAAAAATGGGAAGTCTCGAGACTAAGACCACATCTCGAGACTCCATCACTGCCTTAGATGCAGTGGGGAAACCAATATTCTCTGTAGTAAATGCAATGTATATCTATGTCTGAACCACTGACGGAGTCTCGAGACCCATATTTTCGAGTCGTGGTCTTGAAACCTACAGGTCTCGAGACTTTGAATGTTGCAAAGAATTAGTTTAGTAAAATTTCTAAAATTCAGCTATTTTTGTTTGTTGTATTTGCAGGTAAGAAACAACCAAAACATGTCAAAAAAGCCAGAAGTAAAAAAAATTCAACTCGGAAATGATGACGACATTCAAAACGAAATTTTGGCAAAATGCTCAAATTTTGAACCCTCGAGTCTCGGAGTTTTTGATGAAGTCTCGGTCTCGAAGTTTTAACCAGGTCTCGGTATCGAAGGTTACGCTCTTGACTGCATCGGTGGTCTAAACAAACACAAAAATTGTTTCAAGCCCTATTACCAGTAATGTACTTCAACTGCAATTCTTGTGCATTTTCAAATGCTTTCAAAACTTGCAACAAACGTTGATCTGGTATATGCAATGCTTCCTTTGATAAAGTGCGAACTATTCATAAGATAAAGATTCTTATCAGTTTTAGAATGCTTTGTTAGAGACAAAGAAAAAAATATCCTTTACAACAAAAGAAAACGCGACTTTGAAATTCCTAAGACGTAAAGTGGTTACGAGGTTTCAACAAGTAGCGTAAATAATTACAAAAGCATTGATGTTCGTCTTTGCATTGCTGTCATTTGGAGAAAAACTATGTTTATAGGATAAAGGCAATTATTTCAATGCAAACTGATTGCAATCCATAAAAATCTGATTTTGTAATGATTCAGCTCTTCAAAGTTGTTTCTTTTCAGCAGCGCTGCTTCATGTAACCATTTTGTTTCAGTTTCGCTTTTCTGTTATGAAATATACTGACAAAAATCAGAAATATACTTATATTTTTTTAAAACTCAAAATTCCACGCAAACTGGCCCAAACGACCAGTGTCCCCAATTCGACACATGAACCCATTCCCCCCCAATAAAGCTTAGAATAGGAAAATAACACACAATTCAGTTTTTCGGCTCATATTTGATAACAATTTTGATTAGAAATAATTTTTTCAACAAGTGGATAATAATGCGGACATCAAGGGGTTAAGTTTCGGTTTAGAGTTTACATTTAGGGTTTAGGTTTAGGGATTAGGTTCTGAGTTTAGATTTTGTGTTCAGATTTTAGGTTTAGGTTTTGAGTTTAGGTTCACCTTGGGTTTAGGTTTGGGTTTAAGTTTCGCGTTTGGTTTTGGTTTTCGGTTTTGGGTTTAGTTTTGCATTTAGGTTTCGGGTTTAGGTTTTGGGTGTAGATTTTGCTTTTATGTTTAGGAATTTAGGTCATATTACAAGAACGCTAATCCAAGTGTATTGTCCTTGTCACTTCACCAATCTAACCAATTGGATTCTTCTAATGGCAAAATAACTCTAGCAGTGCTTTTGCCTTTGATGCCAAATAGACACTTGTCAAATTTTGGAAATGCCAAACTGATGTGCCTATTTTGCCTCATGAGGCAAAAGCACTGCTGGAACTATTTTGCCTTGCCCTTTTGGCTTAAGGCAAAATAGCTAGCTCCAGTAGTTATTTTGCCTCATGAGGCAAAATACATGATTTTACATTGGCTGATCAGGACTGGATCGGACTGATGATTTTCAAAAATTTTGCGGATCAGGACTGGATCGGATTCAATTTTTTCGGATCAGGATTGGACTCGGACTGAAAAATTTGTCAGTCCGCTCATTTCTGGTCTGTATTCTGTAAAAATAGTTTGCATCAGAAACGATTCTGTCCTCAAGAGTGGTTTGGTTTTTGCAAAGTGCTGTCACTTCTGTAGCTGCTCAAACAAAAGACTGCTATTTGAAATCTACGTTGTTGTAGCCTATTTCATTTCGTTCAAACCAAAACGGAAATGTTCTTGCAACTTACCTTGGTAATGAAATGTCGCTTTTTTGCTACATCATACGTTCTTTTTCGTATAGGCGTAATATCGTTTCTTTCATATTGCAATTAATTTAGGGAAACGCTATCTTTGTAACAGTGTTCGCTGTAAGTTTTACTTTGAGCTTCTTGGCACGGACTGTAGGCTTACTAACTAAACTGAACACAACTGCACAATTCGCTTTTTTTGCAATCGAACCAATTTAGTCTTATGAAAGAAATGTCTTGCTTGAGAAACGTCAAAAACAATAGGGGAAGGTGGGGTAAAACGGGCACCATTTTTTTCTGTATAAATCAAAAAGTAAACAAGTTATTGCCGCGGTATTTGGTGGCTGAGAAACTGGCGATGTCCTAAACATTCTTGCATAATTACGATCACACTCGTTTAGAAATCAAGACACAAGACATTGATAAAGTTTTTTTTGCAATGTCCCTTTTTACCCTGATGCTCGTAAAAAAGGGGAAACAGTGTTCCTTTTTAACGGGCAAAAAAGTCCTGATAAATTGGTTTTGTACCAAATTTTAATAAAACAACGCACGCTCATTTCACACAACGAAAATAGCGAATATATCATAGCTCATTACAACCAACGTAGATGCAAAAATCGCTTGAAAATGTGCCTTATCCACAGTAGGCACTGCATTTTCATCGCGCCATTTTTTCATAGTTTGCACTGGATCCACTTGTGCTTTTCTTTTCCTGGTTGTCACTTGTGCCGTTGTAATAGGTGACAATCTACAGTAATTATATGAGCTTTGATGTTTCTTTGCTTGGTTGGCATCCTGCAAAGCAACATTTAATCCAAATCGTTCAGTAATTGCTTTTTGCGTGTCTGCATCCTCCCATGTCCCTCGATTGGTCTTCCGTACATATTTTCTACAGTAGGCATATCGTGTAGGCCTACAATTTAAGTTGAAAAAATGACTGCAAAAACTAAACACACAAACAAACCAATTTAAATGTTTAAATTGTGCGAAAACATAACTACTTTCCAAAACTTCACCAGGCGCGTAGCTAGGAGAAGATCGAAAGGCAACCGTCACACTCCCAAATTTTCCGAAACCTGAACTTTTTCAGACAAAATTGCACCTTGTTTAGTTATCCGGTATTTAAAAAGGACTAATACCACTTTCTTTATAGAAACTGTCAATCAGTCTAACCTTGAGTTAAAATTGGGCACGTCCGGTCATGCTGTCCCATTTCACCCCAAGAGGGTGCTCAGTTTCAAGACTTGGTAGAGCTTTAGACGCAAGACAGCCAGTAATTTTATTGGGCAAACTTCTACAGCACTTCTTGCACGTCAGCATCATATATTGGACTTCCCAAAAATCTTTGTGTACTTCAGACAAAATCTATAAACAAATATCTAACGCTTATAAGGAGGGACGCCGGAACAGGGGTGCATTACGGGAGCACTGCCCCCCTGCCCTTTGAAAGGGGGGCAAAGGGGGCACAGGTGCCCTTACATACCAGTATCATAAGTAACTTCATGATTTATCAAGATCAATCTGAAACAAATTTATTGCAGCTATTCGCGCACACGTAAAATTCAGGATGGTTTTCTATAGTTTCTGTTATTAGTTTTGAGGTCAACGTTGTTGCTAAACATGTAAATGCGTAAAGAATGACTATTATGGCTATGGGTGTGCTTCTATACTGAACTCAAGCAAACAGTTTTGAACTCGTGTTACGTAAAAGTCATGGGCGTCCGCAGGGGCGAACCCTGGAGGGGCGATCGCTCCTCCTAAAACCATGGCGATCGCTCCCCCTAAAACCAATGCCGTCGCTCCCCTTAAATCCATTGTTTTGTCACAGAAGTGTTGTGAAGTATAGTTCATCTTAAAGTGGTGAACCCGTAATGAGACTTAACTAGCAAATATCACTGAAATCGAGCCCTTAACCTTATTGGCTGCATCTGCCCCAGGGTCAAAATGGGCATTTGCTCCTCTCTGGAAATTGGGACTAAGAACTAAGACTTTCTAGAAAATTTGACGCCAGCAGCTCAATTCCGATGAATTGATTTATTTCTTGCAATAACAGTTTATTTGCCGGTACGACACTCACACTGCGCAAGAGCCAGGTTCACTGTTCTGGTGTCATGCAGTGCTGAGCTTGCAGTTCACTCATGTCCGCTCCTTTGCCTGCAGGCATAGGCTTAGCCAGAGGGGCCTAGGGGGCCATGTTCCCCCACAAATTTTTAGAACAGATAGATAGTCATTTGTACTTTGAGAGGCAGTATCACAAACAAAATAGTGTTATTCGCCTAAAATCACACATTTTGGCCCCCACCAAATTTTTGGGCTGGCTACACTACTGCCTGCAGGGGCAAGTTGCCAAACTTGCGAGCGGATTGTTTTACTGTTGGTCTTTATCGTGTAATAATAACATGGCAACAAATCTTCAAATGCTCACTTCAAGTTACGATATTAGGCTTTTTGTCGCATGTTACTCTTGAACGCAGACATCTTGGCAGGTAATGTAGCAAGACAGTGACTGCTGATAGCGGCAAGCAGGGACGTCAGAGAGAGGTGGCATTGAATCCCTGACTTTTCAAACGAGGGACAACGGGGCAAATGTGTCTTATCGTAGGTTGTTTTATGATTTATCAAGATCGAATTGAAAAAAGTTTTCTATAGTTTGTTTTATTATTTTTGAAGTCAACGTTATTGTTGAACTGTAGCAAGCATAATTGGCAGGCCCTAACCACATTGGAACACCAGGGGAGGCGAAGAGTTTACTGAGAGGAGCCATTTTTTAAACTGTGTCCAACACATTTTTCCAAAAAAGGGGAAACATTTTTTTAGGGGAGACTAAGCCCCCTGCGCCTTCCTAGTTAGCCTACGGGCCTGATAATTGGTAACGATTTTTTTGTTTTTCATAAGTTTATATTTTTGTTTTTCATAAGCCCTCAACTTCCCCCCCCCCGCCCTACCGACGTTCCTGCTTATAAGGCATAGATTAATTTTAACCAAACAAACACCTCATCTTACCTGAAAATGCTTTTCAAGCGAAACTTCAGGTGGAAGAAGAAAATATGGCAGTCTTTCGCACATACAACATCAGGTGGCACTAATGCTTAAGGATCAGACACGAATTGATTGTCCCTATTTACCCACTGTCCCGCACTACCCCACTCTCCGCTATTATTGCTCAAGTTAACAATAGCGTTGTTTGTTTTCATTACCATTTGTAGTTCGTAGGTACTTGCACGGTCACAAGCCTAGCAACAAAAACGTTGCACCTAGGCCCGTAACCAGGCAGTGCAGGGGGGGGAAGCTCCCCATACACAATTTTCCGCTCCCCCTGTAAAAAATGTGTTGGGCATACTTTAAAACTATTGGACATGGCTTTAAAAGTTTGTGCCCCTCTCAGAAAACTCTTTGCCCCACCTGGTGTCCCAAGCCGGTTACGGGCCTGTTTGCACCGGTGAAAAATTAAGGTATTCGCTGAAAAAATAGTGATGTGCACAGTCTCACAGCAAAGTTGAATAAAAAACGTAAGTTTGACTAAGCTAGGAGTTCCCAAACTTTCTCAGGCCATGTAGCTCTTCAGCATTTCGATAGATGAGCATGTACCTCTAAAACTGTGTTTCTCAAACTTTTTATTCCATCGCCCCCTTACACTCTCGACACGTTGCTTTCGCCCTCCAAGCCTGATAAAGCACACACAAGGTAGTAAATTTAAAGAATTTTATTAAATGAAAATATTAAATAGCTGAACCCAGCCATTAAATAGTTAAATTAAGCAATTGTATTACGACGCTAATATTACGTTCAGAATCCTTGTGAAAATAATCTATACTGTAGCCGGACACACAGACGATCCAGAGTGAAAATTTAACGGATAAATTGCTTTAGCAACAACCTCCAACGAATATCATAGTAAGTTAAAATTTGCAAGAAACAAACAAGTCATAACAGTAGGCTATTGAAGTAAACTCAACGATCAAATAGTGGTTGAGCGTTTTTGCCCCCTTTGTGTTGTTTTTCCCCCTATCTCCCCTTTGGTCTTTTATCCCCTTTGCCCCTCAAAATCTCCCCAAAGGGGGTGGTTCCGCCCACGTTGAGAACCACTGATTTAAATTTCTTATGACAAAAAGGCTGAGGAAAAAAATAAAAATATGTTTACCAATAAGCATATAATGATTTTTTAAATATTATTCAATGACGTATGTATAAATAATTCGAAGTAAATAATGTATTAACATATTGCTTTCCTTCTATTGCTAAACATAAATGTACCCTTTACATAGGCAAATGTACCCCTAGGGGTACATGCAGACTACCCTAGTTTGGGAACAGCTGGACTAAGCGATATCAACCGCCAACAACATAATCCTTACACTTACAGGTATCCACTGCGTTGTTGCTAAAGTATCACAGTAAGTTGTTGCACTAAGCGTTGTTCCAAAATCGAAATAATGTTACGCTTCAGCGCAGGGCCGGATTAAGGGGGGGGCAACGGGGGCAATTGCCCCGGGCCCCCCGCTTCAAGGGGGCCCCCCGTGATGAAATTTATTTATTTCAAATAAAATACTCGTTTGAAAA
>Ga0210059_1001346_pt1 | contig 36611 bp, 22 predicted proteins | sample Ectturendosymbi2_FD_188042 | JGI IMG/M metagenome (GOLD analysis project Ga0210059, IMG submission 188042) | Ecteinascidia turbinata endosymbiont from Florida, USA - Sample 2 (SPAdes) (version 2) | ecosystem: Host-associated > Tunicates > Ascidians > Unclassified | place: Key West, Florida... | reverse complement strand
GGCAATTGTCCTGGGTAGAACTGTCGTAGGTGGCAGTTGTCCAGGTGGTTGCAGTCCTAGAACCAGGTGGAACCCCTGATCCTGAAAACTAGAATAACACCACTAGGAGATGCCGTCACCATGGGCGCCTGCAGAAATTTTTCTAGGGGGAGGCAGAGATATTTTGCTTTTCTTTTTCAGGTTGTTGGCGACATAGGTGCAGGAGCAGGAAAATTTTTGTGGATGCGAAGGAATTTTGCTCAAATTTCCCCAAACCTGCCCGAAAAATACTCCAAAGAAAATGACCTCCAAGAAAACGACTGCATTTCTTTTTATGTTGGGTGCATTTTTTCAAATCAAAACACTTCAAGCACCATTTTTGCCCAAATTTCCCTAACTTGCCCAAAAAAAAACTAAATAAAAACATGACCTCCAAAAACAAAAAAAGACGTCTGCACTTGGATTTTGGGTACCATTTTTGTAAAATCAAAGCACATACTGCGATTTTGCAAAGGTATTCACACATTTTCCCCAAATATCCACAGATTTTTCCCGGATTGTATAAGGTGTTTTTTCCCGGATTCTCACCAAATCAAATGTTTTGGGGATGCGCTTGCACCCCCTGCACCCCCGCCTCCTACACTAGTGGTTGGCGATGCAAGGCAAATGGACGTACCCAAAATAGAAAATGTCCAATGTTACGGCAGCAGTTGCATACAGTGTTTTCCTTGTAAGAAAAATTTACACTGAGTAGAGTAAATGTTTGTTTTAGTGAGCATGGATACTTTAAGATTGAGTTAGCAGAGTTCTAAATGAACTACAATCTTTGTGAATTTTTAGAATAAGTGCAAAATCTTATGAAAATACGAAGAAACTACATATTTAATTCAAATAGCTTCTTGTTTTCGTGCTATTCCAATGTTTTGGAATGTTGCAAGTGTGCGAGATGAGATTGCACTGCGCAAATGTCCTGACAGTACTGCACATTTGCGCACCTTTAGACGGAGCGTGACGATTCATTTGCAGAAAACAAAAAACACCAGCGAGCCGCAAAACCAGTTTGTAGTGTCAATACAAATACGGCAGAGAATGCAAGTTTTACATTTAATGATCTACAGTAATTGTCAGTATTAAGTTTTTGTTTGATTTTAAAGTCCCCTAAAATCCGGACAGTACGTTGTTAAAGCTGTGCGAATTAATTCTTGCAAGTGTTCATTTTTCAGGGTTGCACGATGGTTTGGCTTTACGAACATCATTGCAAAGAAAAAAAATTTACTGTAATATGTTGTACTATACACAGAAATGATTTATACACTGGTATTTTAAATTCTGGGTATTTACTTTGTGGAACCTGTCGCCAAAAATTAAGTGGCATTGACTAAAGTTTTTTTGAGCCAGATTTTCTTGCATTTTGGTCACTTTTATTTCTTCAGCAGACAAGTTTGTAACAATCGGTTAGCGAACTGAACAGCCATCACCGATACATTAACACTGAATGGATTTACAAGGAATGTAAAGCATGGTTTTAACTCTTGAAATGGTCAAATCTGGCTCGGAACTTCTCCAGTAGTCTTAAAATTTATTTTAGTGTTTTTCCACTTTGTGGTCTGCAATTGCCTCTTCGCCAAAAACATTCGTTCTCCTTCTGACATTGGGAAAATGACAGAATGCTTTTGACAACATTTGTCTTTGAAAAATTTTAATTTTCTTTTGGAACTCAAGTTGGCTAACTTGCAATTTAGGTTCACTCCCGTTATGATCAAATCGCGCAGACTCCTTGGTGACCACTGACCAGCGTTCCCTGCGCAGAACTACCAGACCATCTGCGCAGTGAAATGTCATTCTTTTGCACTTGCAACATTCAAAATTTCATATCGTATCGCATAGCCTTTTCGAAACGTTTCACCGGTTGTGTGTCTACATAGTTGTGAAATTGCATGCGCTCTAAAACAAACATTTGCTCAATGTAAAAGTTTCTTACAGGGAACACTGCTAGCGACTAACTTCACGAACTTGTGTAAACACATTGATAATGAAACAAACGTTAAATATGAGACAACAACTTATCAATTTGAGATATTGCCATTCATCTAGATCCTAGAAGAGCCACACAAAACATGTCGGCGAGTTGCAATTGGCCCACCATTGGTATAAACCTGCGTGGCTTACCGCTATTAGCAGTCGCTGCGTTACCTGCCAAGATCTCTGCGTTCAATACTTACATGCATCAAACAAAACGCCTACCACAGTGACTTGAAGTGCATCTTTGAAGATTTGTTGCCATGGTATTGTTGCGCAGTAAAGGCCAATAGTAGAACAATTCGCTCCGGAGTTTTGCAAACAGTGAACCTGACTCTTGTACAATGTGAGTGTCATATCGGCAAAAAAACTGTTATTGCAAGCATTAACCCAACTAATCAGAATTAAACTGTTGATTTCACGTTTTCCATAAATTTTTGCTTCTTAATCCCAATTTCCAGGGGGGCAAATGCCCATTTTGCCTACCCCCTTGCGGACGCCCATGGCCGTCACAACAGAAATTTTGCGCCAATATTAATTAGGCGTCACTGAAGCTAAAAACTCATTTCTTTGTGGGCAAACTGACTGTGTTTGTCAATGAGATGTTTGGAGACTTTGCAAAAATGGCTCTTATTCGAGTCATTCATTGAGACTCGACTCGATTCGATTCATTCGGTAAAAAACGTGACTCGCGTCGAGTCATCACAGCATCGTTTAAATCATACCATCACTGCTAAGATTTGAACTAATGCTATAAAACAGTGTACGTAAAACGCGTAAACTTTTCAAATAGTCGATAATAATTAGCAGTGATTCCAGGTAATGTAAGACCCTATTTTTCAGTTTTTTTAGTTAGATATATTGATGAATGCTATGCATATCAAAAAATTGGCATAGTGCTCCGCGTATTATCATCTATCACTACAACGTTAAAAGCTTGGTAGAACCACAATTACAGTTGAGTAATTGACAACTTATGCCTACTGAAAACAAGAATTTCTTGAAGGTATAACCATTGAAGCAGATGATGTAACCGGTTTATGCAAAATTAAATAGTCTTGATTTTTGCAAAAATGACACGCTAAACAACTTCAGTATTGATATGTACAGTATCAGCAAATCTACTGCAAAATTCTTCTTGTTCTTAAATCTGCACTTGACGTCTAAGGTCATGATGTCTTAAATTACGAATTTCAATCAAACAAGTAGTTTCAGAAAACTTTCCTAAGTGCGGTTAAAACGCCGCACTTATTTCAATTCTTCAACACGCTGCAAATACTTAGCGCACTGTTAGAGTAAGCAACATAGGAATATAGGTTTTCGTTTTTTGTTATTTAAAACATGTGTATTCAAGTTTCACGGATCAGAATCTGGAATTTTAGCATAAAATGTTATTGTTCGTTTGTGCAATCAGGTTATAACGACATGGGTGCGTTTTGGAGAGATGCTTACGAAACACCAGGAGTTGAACAACAATTTGAATCTGTTTGGCAAGAGATGTTACCACTGTATCAGCAGCTGCATGCATATGTCAGAAGGTATCGATCTTTAGTACAAGGAACCGAGTAATCTTTATTCGAAAGAAATTATATTAGCCTACAACTGTATTGACATCTGTTACATGAACGACAAATTTGCTTGCCACCTTCCAGGTTTGCGCAGTAATCATTAAGATTCTTGTATGTTTATAACATTTGAAGGAAGTTGTACAACCGATACGGCAAAGAAGTAATTAACCTCAAAGGTCCTATTCCTGGCCATTTGCTTGGTAACATGTGGGCGCAAGATTGGACTAATATATATGACTTAGTTGCACCGCATCCAGACTCCTCGCGTCCTGACGCTACTCAAGGCCTTCTTGACCAGGTACAGTTTGCACTTTTTTGCAATTCGATTTGCTTTTTGTCTACTGTTGGTTGTACACTTGTTTTTTACTTTTTTTCTCAATAAGAAAATATTTTTAAATATGCAGGCTCTATTACACGTACTATCTTTTGATTAATGGAAATGTACACTATGTGGATGATCAACTAGGTAAAGCAAAACAAACTTAATTCAAGTACCCTTTGTTGTCTAGCAGTCTTACAATTTTGGGTTTGTGGCTAATTTGGACATACAGGATAATCCAAAAAGATGTAACCATTTTGTAATCGCTTTCATTTCACATCAAATTAACCCAGGCTTCTGTATTCCAGGTAAACCGTAGTTAGAGATCCATTGTGTAATTTCCCAGCTTCAATGGACCAACCAGCAAGATATTCCGTGCTAGAAAAATCAAGATTGAAGAGGTCTATTTTGCAACAAAATCAGTTGCTCAGAGTCAACGACAATTTCGGAGGAATTTCCAGGCAGAAATTCTCCAACCAGTCTCACAATAAAGCGCCTCTTGGACAAATTGAGGGAGACGGGATAGAAGTGTACCGGACAACATTAACTCGCAGTGGCCGGCCACAATCAGTCAGGACAGAAAATCACACTGTGATTGTGAAACAATGTTTGGAGCAGTCTCCAAGGAAATCCACAAGACGTTTTTTCCTGGAGTCAGATCTTTCAAGTAGTTCAGTTGTGTGCATAATGCACCAGGATCTTCACATGTTTAAATTAAATTTAACATACATATTTTACAACTTCAGACTGATGCAAACAAGCCTCAGAGATGTGCCTTCGAGCAAACTATAAGTCAGCGAACCGAAGACCATCCTGATTTCTTGGACTTCATTTTTTTCAGTGACGAGGCAAATTTCCACCTTAATGGTCACGTGAACAAACACATCATGCGCTTTTGGCTCAGCCTCAGCCCAATGAGAAACAGCATCGCCCACTTAGTGTGGAGAAAGTGACTGTTTGGTGCGCGTTGGGTTGCGATGGCACTACCGGGCCACAGTGGTTCGAGAACACTGATGGACATCCGGTAATTGTGAACACAGAATGATGCGTTGAACTATTGAAAAGAAAATTGATCCCGGCACTGAGAAGCGAGGAGTGGACATGGATACTGTATTTATCAGCAGGAGGGGGCAAAACCGCATTGCTCCTATGCTTCACTCAAACCTCTATCGTTCCTTCTTTGGAAATAGGCGTATCTCCCGCCGTCAGGGCTACCCTTGGCCTGCTCATTGTGCAGACCTACCCTTTTTAGAATATTTTCTGCAATGATACTTATATGACAGGGTCTGTGCTAACAATCCCGAAGCTATTGATGCGCTCAAGAATAACATTCGAACGGAGCTCAAGAGAATTCCCCGTGACATGCTGGACACGGGCATTACAAACTGCAACGTACGAGTTTAGACACAGTGATTCAGTGCCGAGGAGCTAATATCAAGCACATTATAAACCATTGAGCTGTGCTCACAAAATGGTGGTGTACGATGAAAAACTTACACCACACAAAATATACATGTCTGCAAGACAGGTCTGCGAAAATAATTGCGAAGTATTCCTTTCCATAAAAAATGCTACTTTATAAAAAATGGATACATCTTTTTGGACCACCCTGTAAAAGCGTAATAAATAATCACCAACATTGAAATCTTCTCGAATATTCACTTTTGAAATGTAAATTTTCGTCTTGGTGTAAAGTTAGGGTAAAAGGTTTAAATTAATAGTAGATTTATTTATGAAATATAAGAAACAACCAGCACATTTACAATCAAATGAAGTCAACTGAGCCTAGAACAAGCAAAGATGAACCAGGGTTGGAAGATAGAAGAAATAAATAACTGTTGCCTAACTCACTTCAAAAATAGCCAAACTCAGCAAAAATTCGCCATACTTCTGGAAATGGTTGCATGTTTACCAAAACATTAAGTTTTTCACTGGAAATAAGTTATTTAAAGCTCTTTTATCTTTTGCGTTGTATTTTACCAGAAAGCGTATAGGTTTAACATTTTGCAAATATTTCTAAATAATCAGTTTCAACATTTTGCTAACATATATGATACGTGATCAATACCATGCTTCTACTTTCAAAATTTTCACACTTTCATTTGATGTCATGAATTTTCAAACCATCAGCAAGCTTAAAAATAGTAATCTACATATGAATATGTAAACAAATACATGCAAATATACAGGTCATACATTTCGCCAAACCAAGCACTTTTGAGCCAAATACTTTCAAAATATCGCCCGAAATTCGTCAAATCGCCAAACCAAAATATCTGTAGCCAAACGCTTTCGAAATTCGCCAGGTTTCCGGAATATGGCGATAAATTCGCCAATATGGCAACCCTGAAATGAACTAACACATAATATTTTCCGAAATATTTATCGCAAACCTAGTGGAATTTTGATTTGAAACAAGCCTTCCTGTTCAATACGTTGTCGAATTTATACATACTGTAAGTTTAAAACAGACATGCTCTAAAATGTCTAACTTTTGCAGAACTGGAACGCTACGTACATGTTTCGAGTAGCAGACGATTTTTTCGGCGACATGGGCCTTGTTCGGGCACCGAAAGAGTTCTGGGATGAAACTATGTATGTAAAACCTGAAGGACGCGAAGTCGTCTGCCATGCCTCGGCCTGGGATTTCTACAATCGAAAAGATTTCAGGTTACGAAACAGTTCTGAGTTCCGACACACTTTCATGCCATCTATTTCTGCTAAGATCAGCAATACAGTGTCTTTTAAATAAAGTTTACAATATTAATTCTTCATTTTCTAACTTGTTACCACGGGTGCTTGTGGTTGGCATACTCGAATATACATTCTGTGGCGTTTTAGAATTAAGTTCATAAATCGTTGGTTAAATCAATTCAGAATTTCGGAAAATATCCTTTTTTCCTTGACTTAACCAAAGCTTCTCGTTTTTCCTTGTTGAAACCAAACAGTGCCTGTGATGTATGTCTCATACTGTATTTTGATCTGGACTGTAAAAGTTCGATGGCAAGCATATATTTTGAATGCTTTACGATTTGACATGCACGTGAAAACTTGAGCAAATAGCACAATACATTTTTTACATTGCAAGCAATGAAACAGTGTCATCTTAGTCTTACAGTGACAATGCATAAAAATCAAAGCTACTGCGTGACTGTTGTATTGGCGCACTATAGTCCTACTACGAAATTTTGTTATTTAAGGTCAATTGTGAAACACCCTGAACAGTCATTTCGTAAAGGTGCCAATAATTACTGCAAAGGTAACGACTTTGATGATAGTGAAGTTTTTGTATTAGGACGTTAGGAGCACCAGAATCCTTTTTGTAAGTTCATTGAGTCAAAATTGTTTTTGCCATGGTGTAGAATCAAGATGTGCACCGAAATCAATCAAAACAACTTTATTACCATCCATCACGAACTGGGACACATCCAATACTATTTGCAATACAAGGATCAACCCGTTGTGTTCAGAGATGGAGCGAACCCAGGGTTTCACGAAGCAGTGAGTGAAAAGAATTGCTTTGAGATTGAAACCATAGCAGCAACTTAACACGAAAAAAACTATGAAGCGTGTTCTCTATGCACCTTTGCGTCGAGACCCAACGTCGGGGTTACCGCAACACATTGCCCAAATCGTTCTAAAAAGTTTTGGTGGAGCGGAGCTGAGTCTGTTGCTATTGATATTAATAAATATACTGTACTTGCAAAAACACGCAGCCTACCAAGGATTTCATGTCCAATTTCTTGATCAAAACGTGGTATTGCATCTTGTCACTTAATTTTGAACGATTTTTACAAATGACATTTTTGACTGATTGAAAGGTGACATATGTTTTAGTATGAATGCTGGCATAAAATCAGTTTGCTTAAAAAATGAATCGTTTTTGAAATCCTGCATTGTGTTTTTGTGTTGTAGTGATCACTGCCAATTTCTAGCTGTGATGCTTCAGCCCAAGATCTTGTTTACATCATAACCTCCAGCAATGGCATTTACATTGTTTCTCTCATTATTAATAGAGTCAAGAGCTTATTAAATACAGTACGTTACTTGAGACACTTGGTGCAAACAAGGATGTAAAGCATTGATAAATGAATCAAGAAATAAATGGTGGGAACAAATTAACGTTTTCAGGAAAACAACAGTGAATCTCACAGGTTAATGTGTAAATTTATGAAAATCTGCAGTTAACCATTCAAACGTGCGCTTGTTTTGCTGGAGAAGTCAACACAGAAAAAATTATGGAAGATTCGAGATTTATAAAGTTTCACTACCATGCCATAATGCCTGGGAAAGCTAGAACATTGCACAGAATTTTTAAAATAATAGAAACCCCAATTTGTAGTGGCAATCATAGGCGCAATTTTGTTGTAAAATGGGGGGACAGCTTGGTGTGAAATCAACATAGTCATCGGGTCGATGCAGAAGTGACATTTTGTATATGCAGATTCCCAATCATATTTCTAGAGGTGTTTTGAGAGCAACACTTATCACACTTTGTTTTGTCCTTGCAGATGATATTTTTCTTGCACATTTCCGTTTTTTGAAAAATCTACAAATCTTTTTAATGCTACTGGATATCATGCATGCAGCCCCACCCTGCCAAAATCTCCACTGACATCCTCTTACCAGCAGCAAAAACATTTGGCCTAAAATTAGCGTAGCCTACTTCAGAAAATGATTTCAATCTTTTGTTCTATTGGTGGGTGGAGGATGTATCCTTTCAATCTCCCCTTGCTGGCCCCTGCCTGCATACCCACACAGAGTTGTAAAGGGCCTCATTTTGAAGCCCGAACCCGGCTCGAGCCCGACGTTTATTTTTGAAGCCCGATTTAGGCCTGAAAGCCAAATTTACCAAGGGACTTAAAATATGCGCAACTACGGAGTAACAAAAAACGTTGTGTGCACGTGCAGTTGCAGGTACACGGTTTATCACACCGAAAATAGCAAACACCTTTGTAACATTAAAACTGTGCTGTTGTGGATAAAGGAGATCAAGATCTACACGTCACAAGTAAGAACTTTACAACCTTGACCAAAACATCGGGATAAAATCTGGCACAAACGTGTCATGTTAGTCAACGATAACACTGCGGAGTGTGGAATATAATGTTTCTCAAGAAAAAAAGAAACTATCACGAAACTATCTACGATGGCGCTATAGGCATAAAACGAAGTTTTCTAGGATAACTCCATAGATATGAAAAGCCGGGTTACAAGCCAAGAATCGCGTGAGTGATTGATCTTTTCGACGCAACGCCATCGCATGCTAATTTCCTCACCGCTATTGCCTTCTCAAAAACAGTGTGAGACTAATCCGAGCAGAGAATAAAAGAACGCAGCTGTGTTTGAAAACAGAATTAGCTGTAGAAAAATCACAATCACTTCACTCACAGAAGTTACCGCGGTGAGCACAACAAATCTACGTCACAAAAGAAAAAAGTCGTTACTCTTAATGTTATAAAAAAAGTTTTGTATGCAGGCCCGAAATTGGTTCGAAATATTTAAACAAACTTAAGCCCGACCCGACTCTTAAAGCCCGGCCAGACTTACAACTCTGCACCATGTTAAAAGTTTCATTGTAATAGTTCTGCATGCATAACGACACAATAATGTATTGGAGATTAAATCAATATGCACAACGATGAATCGGAAAAAATGTACCAGGTTTCACCTTCAACACGAAAAGAATGTCCAACAAAACCAGGTGGTCTATCTGTAAAGCAAACGTTTCGCACTTGGATGAAAACATTGCTGCATTGTAGGGTAAAATCAAGTAAATCAGATGACTTACGCACCAATGCATTCAGCACAAGCATAAAGTGTAAGAGTCAAGGAAAAAAAATATTTTGTATTTATTGGTCACCATTGTCGCGACATTACAAGAAGTGAGGATAAATGTATATTTTATCCTTATTTCCGAGTCAAATCCCTACGTTTTGAGCCATAAGCTATAGGTCAATATAAAACTAGGTAAATACTGTTGGCTACTTCTCCAACATTTTGGTTGAAATCTTGTTCACTAATGGTTGAAAATAGTCTTTTGCTAAACTCCCCATCTCACTTGTGCAGCAGGTGGGGGTGCAACCGCAAACCCAAAAGTTTTCATTTGGTGAAAATCTGGGCAAAATCCCATAAAATCCGGGCAAAATCCCTGAGAACATTCTGAAACACCCTAAAAATCTGAGCAAAAATGGCACCCAACATTCTTTGATTTGAAAATAATGGCACCCGAATTGACATGAAAGACTTTTTTATGGAAGTCACATGACGCCCGAATTAAGACCTTTTTTATGGAGGTCACTTAATTTGAAGTATTTTTCGGGCAAGCTTGGGAGAATCCAGGAAAAATTCCTTAGCACCTCAAAAAGTATCCTGTTCCTACACCTATGCCCCATCCCAAAACTAAGTCTCCACAATAGTGCTGCTTTTTGTCTTCGGCAAAAGCTTCGCAGAGATTTGCCTGAAAATCTAACTGTCTAAAATTATATACACCAGCATCATGAAATTATACGCTGTCTGTTTCCGAATACGTGACAACCAATGTTACAGCAAAGCCAGTTACATTTCTGCACGGAACAAATCATAGTTGTACTGTGGTCTCTCATATATGCAGCTGTAATACTCTCACTGTTACAAGAAAATAACCTCTCTGACAGTACACAGCGTAAAATCTCGGACAGAGGCAGTTAAACATCTTTCACGGTATCTAGGAACTTGAAAAATGCTAAAAATTATTTTATCGAAGCTAAAATTTGTGAACCAACATAATCACTGATTCCACACCAAACTCTGTGTCAACATCAACTTGACTATGTGTGGCTTCCTATCTAACATGAAAAGCTCTTCACACAAAACGTGACAAACATTACTTTTATTTATGAAACCTCTCCAAATACAAAACCTAAAGAGAAAAAAGTGGGGGGTACATGGCGTGTCATGTCCTCCTTCTGAAAAAGTGGGGGGACACGTCCCCCGTGTCCCCCACCAAATTGCGCCCATGGTTGTAATTACATTCAAAGCGTTTGGAGTTCGATGTTATGAGGCAAAGTTGTGCGTGACAATTTGAGGTGTTTGGTTGTCACTTTTAAAAGAATTAAGTTTGCTACATCACTTTGACTTTTACGCTCACATTCGTAAGAGCTCAAAATCATTTAATGTTTTCTAACTTTTTAACTGCTCATTGGTTGACGTCTCTGCCCTACAAGTATAAATCGAAAGTATACCATCGTTCCAGTGCAAGGTTGAACAGAAAGTAATTTTTGCATTGATGATGGTTACGAGCGTTGCTGGTAAAGCATCGCTGGAAGACGTTTTAAGCTTTTCTCCACTTTCACAAACCACAACAGTTGCAGTGCTTCTCAAAATTTTTCAACTCGCGGCCTACTTCCACTAACAAGTTTTTAGAAGGGTTTGTAAATGCAGTCAGCAACACATCGACAACCAGTGGGTATTTGTCCACTCTAACACACGATGTAAAATTATTACATGTCAAACCACATACAGTTTTTTTTCGGATCATACAAAGAATGTAAAAACCTGCTGTTCAAGCTTAAAATGCTACCTAACTATGCAAAACACGCGTTGATAAAATTATTCCCTTTTGTGCTGTAACATTTCGGCTTGTTTTGCAGCCCAACTGGAACAGTTTCGACGCTCACATTGGGCCACGGTCCGCTGGTTGAGAAATACTGTCGTAGTGCAAGTACGCGCGCACAGTGTTCCATCATAGAAATATTTTGATGAAGTTTCAATCATTACTGCATTTCCGTTCGCGGCGGATTGGTGCTAGGTTATCATGTGCGTGTGTTCAGGTGGGTGATACTCTGGCTTTGTCAGTTGGAACAACAGATCACATGTATAAACTGGGGCTAATCGAAAAACCCGATGGCAATGAAGATTCTGACATTAATTATCTTATGCAAGTTGCACTGGATAAAATTGCTTTCATTCCATTCGGTTATCTAATGGATAAGTGGCGGTGGGATGCCTTCAGCGAACGGGTAAGTTACCTTCCGCAAGCCTATACGTAACAACGAGTCTTTGAGGTTGGTTGTGTAGCCAAATTTGGTTACAGGGTTCAGCCCATGCAGCTCTGAAAAATAATGATTTATACGTTTTGCAGACTAGAATCACAGCCTTGAAAGTTGCCATTAAAGCGTGTTAAAAAGTGTACTGATTTCTCTCGAAATTAGCTCCTAAATTTGCATTTAGTCTTCATGTATTGCAAATACGTATTACAAATCATACGTGCAAATATTTTATCTGACAAGAACCTGTTTTTGAAATTTTGTTACCAGCAGATACACCATTAATGACATAAAATAACAAAAAATGATTGATTTGTTATTTAAAAACTGTTTTCAAGGCGAGCAAAGAAAACCTTAACCAGGCTTGGTGGGACTATCGAGTGAAATACCAGGGAGTGACGCCTCCATCTATGAGAACAGAAGCAGACTTCGACCCAGGATGTAAGTTCCACATTCCAAACAATGTGCCATACATCAGGTGAGATAAAAGTCTTCTTGTTCTTATCAACGTGCCGTGTAACTTTGTCGATGGGCTGCCGAAGCTTGCGTGGCCAATCTGAGTAAAGGGTTCTTGTTGTTATCGTTTCGCTAGAGCAGTGATTCCTACCCTTTTGAGGCTTGTGGCACCCTGCCGAAGAGAAATGTAATTTGCTATGCCGAGTGGCGAACCCATAGCAATTGCTTCAAGGTTTGATGACGTTTTGAAAACGTATTTTAATGATATATTGAAAAACGTATTGACATTTTGGCACACCTGAGTATTGCAAATGGCGCCCTAGGGTGCCGTGGTACCCGATAAATTGGTCCAGGGCAGTGTTTCTCAAATGTTTTTACTCCATCGCCTCCTTTTCACTCTCGACACGTCGTTTTCGCCCCAAGCCTGACAAAGTAAACACAAGGTAGTAAATTTAAAGAATTTTATTTGATGAACGCATTAAAAAGCTGAACCAAGCCATTAAACAGCTGAACTAAGCGATTGTATTGCGATGCTAATGTTACGTTCAGATTCTTGTCAAAATACACACTATAGCCAGGCACATAGGCGATCCAGAGCAAAAATTTAACGGATAAATTGCTTTAGCAACAACCTCCAACGAATATCATAGTGAATTAAATTTTACAAGAAACTAACAAGTCATGATAGTAGGCCACTGAATTTAACTCACTGATCATTTAGTGGTTGGGCGTTTTCGCCCCTTTGTGTTGTTTTGCCCCTCTATCGCCCATTTTAATTTTTTCGCCCCCTTTACCCTCAAAATCGCCCCTAAGGGGGCAATTCCGCCCACTTTGAGAGCCACTGTTATAGAATTTTTGGCCTTAAATAATCGTTAGTAATCTACAAAATTTGTGTATTAGATACTTTGTGAGCATCGTCCTCCAGTTTCAATTTTACGAAGCACTTTGTGGAGCTGCGGGCTACAATTCAACTGATCCATTACATCCTTTATATAAGTGTGACTTCAACGGCTCTCTCGTGGCTGGACAGAAGTTCGCGTAAGTTTCCCAATTGTATGACGAAATCTAAAATATATGATTTTCCTTATTGTCCTCCTAATGAGCATTCTTAATTTTATTGTAACGGCGTTGCCGGAATGATTTCACTGCAAACCATAAAAGTAAACGGGGTTGTTTTGCTTGCACGGTTTGTGAGTATACTCGCACCGACGCTGTGGGCGAGAGAACCCGCGTTGCATTTTTGCTGGGTATGCAAAATCGATCAGAGTTTACGAAAAAATGTAGGATTTCCGGCAGTGAACAAGGAGTGACCACGGAATTGATTCTCCTCTACTAACCAACACATTTTCGTACCTCGCAAAGCACAAATTGATCTTCCGTTTCATGTTGATGGTTTGCGGAAACTTGCCCGTATTTACTTTTAAAACGTAAACCTCTGCATTAACTCAATTCTCATTCTGGATTTTTCTGCTGAGTGAAACCTCGTAGAACTTATGAAATGCTGTTCCTAACTACAATGCTATGCTCAGTGTTAGTATTTAGTTGCACTGTGTTATGAACTGCTAATCCCATTTGCTCAAGCACCAACTGCCCATTCGTTCATTTCTTCACGCACAAGACAAATATCTTTACGCACAGGAAAAAGTAGGTCAATTCGCTCCAGTTCAGACATTGTGAAGTTGCTCTGTTGCCAGTTGCGTTTTAGCAACGTCGCCTGGCGGTTTTCAACCAACGCAGGTTAAAGTTGTTTCGTTTTTAATGATTTTTACCTACCTTTCAAATCTTTCTATTGTGTGCGTCGAACAATCAAAATCATTTACAAACGCTGATCATGAGACATTTTAGTAAATGTCAAATGCTGTAGGCCTACTTCTGAGATATTAAATACGCTGAAGCCACGTTGTCAAACCTGGTATTCTCAAAACTATTCAGATTGTTTGATGCAGGCTTTTTTCAAACTTTTTGAAAATGTCCATGAGCAAGTTGGTGTGTCTCCGTTACAATATTCTATGTGTCAAAACACAGCCAGAAAAGCCATAAAAATATCACTAATTGATATCATTCTGACTTCAACCTAGGCTGCAATTTTTCTAATTGAGATAACATTCCAAATTCCCTGCAACGCTTGTTCTGCCTCTTCATGACTATCTGCGCTTTTGACACTGCAGTGAAAGTTTGACATGTGATGCTAAGAAGAAATGGACCCTAACCGAAAGATAAGGCGCTTTAACAAGCAGAAGAGATGGGATATGCAGCATTAAATTTTGTCGCTATTTCACAAAGGGAGCAGTGACATACGCATTCGCACTATATTCTCCCAAAATGAATCTGACAATAGCAAATCACGTAAAATCAGCTTATAAATACATACGCCTCAGTCTGTTCTTAACCTCACGGCACAAATGAATACAAAGAACTCTTTGAATGTCTGCGAGTGTTTAGATCACAGTATACCGTAAGTCAAAAAAATAAAATTTCGGTTCTGGCCAACGTGATGTGCAAATGAGCTAAGTCGGGCAATTGAAAAATTTATGAATGGCAGGAAAGTTGACAAGCAGCAGATGCTTTTGCTGCGTACGGGAAAGAGCCAGTCCCGTCGCCGCGTGGCGCTTTGGTGGGCTTATCCCCCAAACAAAACACCAAGCCTCCCAAAATGAATTATTAAACACTGTAAATCAGTGGAGTTTTTATCAAATTTTCAATGTCAAGCCCCATTCACAAACGTAAAGACTATCTGGTGACGGTTCAGGAAAGAGCTAAACAGAGCGTTCACCTGAGTTTTTGTTTTTCGCCTTCAGCGACTGAAACGTCCATTTTTATAAATACTGCATCATGTTTTTTGAGGTTTTGCACAAGATAAGGTAGTTATTTCAGCATGCCAACCGCAGCTCAGAAATTACTTCGTACAAATAGCCTGAAAAACATTACCAACGAACAAAAATGAAAGTTAAACTTGTTGCTCTACAAGTGTGGTTAGAAAAAATAATGTAGGTAATGACAGGGTTATTTTTAAGGAAAATGTTAGATACTCGGTATGGAGCTGTAGGGACCCGATTTTCTCTTGATTATAGGGACCCGATGACCCGAATCGGGTCCCTAAAACACCTGAAAAAACCCTGGTAATGGTATAACTGACTTGGATTAATGTCACTACCATATCAGTGGTGAATAACGTGCGTTTAACTTAATGTTTTAAGACAAAGTGGAGCCAGCAGTTTGGGGCGTCTGCTTTGCTTGGTACGATTTGTTCTTGACTCCGACGTAACCGAAGTTTCCCTGAAACATCAATCACTAATGAAATGCTTGCAGATACTGATTTGCTGTTTTTCAGTGTCGCACTACTTGACTACGGTTTTGCTGTAGCCTAATTCACCCCCTTGAAAAAGTTGAAGTTGCTTTTGAGTTCCACATAACGCTGACATGTCTGCAATAATTTCGATCTTACATACCACTCGTGTTATGTGCTTACAGAGCCGTGTGAAAGGCTGTTGGGGCCCCCCCAAAAAGTCCAGATGGGGCCCTTTAATATCATCTTTATTATCACATAACCACAACTTTACAAAATACTGCTACAGTGTCCGAACGCCCGCAATTATTTTTCGAAATTAACGAATCATGATATTACATGCTTAATTTACCGGCTCTGCATTGAGGGGAAAAACCAGAAGAATAAAAGTCAAGGGTAGAGAGACGGCTCTAACTTACTAATACAATATGCATTGTGGGGCCCCTACGAATGGTCGGGGCCCTCCCCGACCGGGGGGTACGTGGCTGCCTTGCAACGGCACTATGTGCTTAACAAATTTTTACGCGCATAGGAAGTTAAAATGATTTTACTGCCAACAAATAGCACTTTACCAAACGTTGCCTAATCTTTTATCACCTGACTTATTTTGTGACCACTTCAGTTGCGGCTTTTCATGGGAGATTCGAGCGCGCAACGGAAGGAACGGAAATTCCACCAGTGCAACGGACAAGCAATAATAGAGTTTCCCCGCTCCACCACGTTCACTCTATTGTTGCTTGTGCGTATTCTGTAGCTGCCTTTTTGAAGTACTTCCTGACTGCGCGCTTTGAGCATGTGACGCGATGCGCCGTTACACCACTAAAAATTGTGAACGTGTTATTTTGATGAAATGTCGTGCAAATAATGGATGAATAGTTGCCCGTCCAAGTCGGATTTCACTTCAGCGTGGTGGTCCAATTAGAGTGAAAGGTATGCTCAATTGTAGTTTTCATTGAAATGTTAGCAAATAGTATGTTATTTTATTTTACGTATGATACAATTAAAGGGCAAGATTTATCAAATGCGGTCTTCAACCTAAAGGGATTATCAAGCTTGATCAAACTTGTTGAGGTAACGTTTTTAACTTTACTTCAGGGATATGCTGCAGCTGGGATCAAGTGTCACTTGGGAGGTGGCTTTGGAAAAGATAACAGGAAATAAAGAAATGTCGTCTGCTTCTCTTGTGCGATATTTTCAGCCTTTGAAGAAATTCCTTGAAGAGGAAAATTCTAAGAACAATGAAATTATTGGATGGCCTGAATATTCTTGGCAGCCTCCAACCAGTAAAAGCCAAATTTTTGCAGTTTTATTTGATGTTTAAAAGGATGACATCATAGGCGTACGAGGCGGGGGGGGCAGTTGCCTCCAGGTTCGGGCAATATTTTTTAAAATTGTGAAAAACTGCCCGATATGTTTGGGCACTTTGGTTAAGCAGAATCATCGACAAGAAAAACTTTCCTGTTGAAGATTGTATTTTAGTGGCATAAAAATGCAGGCAAATCGAAACATTTGCTCTCCCCAAAGCCAAAGGTCCCCGTACGCTTATGGATAACAGATATATTTTTTATAGAAATTGGTTCTTTATCACTTCAGTTCTCCCTTAGTCGCATTTATTTAGTACGGCTGAGTAAGCTCCTTACATAAAAAGTTTTTGCGTAGTCACTGGTGTCTGGAAACACAGGTAAAGCTTGGTGGTGAATGCGTATTTGTATTATTAAGCAGACCCGATTGCTGTACCTAACAGGGCATTTATTTCAAATTTCATCTCTATTTGTAGAATTTCTTCTACTTTATCGATCTGTTACCACCAGGAAATAAAATTAAACCTCTGTAGGTATCCATCCTGAAAAAAATCTAAAAGAATTGAACTTCTTGGAACAGAGGACCACGAAGAAGCACACAATTATATGCTGCATCACCGCTCATACGGCATAAATTGCAAAGTAGAGAGAACTGACATTTTCAAATCTTGATACATTCCCAAATCAGAAGCAGAAATAATTCCCTGTGTCATGTAAAACGTAATCTAAAACTTAATACAACTTTTAAATTGTTTTTTCTTCATTTTCAGACACAATACAAAACAGTGATGGAACAGTCAGCCTGATTGCGGGTGACGGCGGCGGCGGTAGCGCTTCGGTATACCCCAGTTTTTTTACTATTATCCTGGTGGGTGCGCATGTTGCATACAAATCAATGCTCTGTCAATAAGCCACAGAAAAAAATCATGCCTTTCCTAATCACAACGACTTTCACTGGAATCAAAACGAAGATGTTGCTGCGATTGTTCTTCAGTGCATTTTTGAATTTTTATCTGTGTTTCGTAATTGTAATGTAGACGATCTCTTCCGCCAGGTAAGGCTGTTTGCAGAATTCAATAACTGCTGCTACGACTTTGTCCTGTCCTATGTGGGCAACAACAGAGCTGACTAAGTGGTGCAGTTCCGTCTGCGAACGCTCCAGTGCTTGGAGCTTTTCGCAGTATGAAAAGTCATTTGTGGCAGTCAACTAATTCATTTTGATCTTTTTCGTAAATAAACTATACAGCGACAAATTGTTGCACAAGTGTAAAATTTCCCATATACCACAGCTTTTCAACCCGCCATCAGGCAAAGTGAAACCTTAGCAAACGCGTTGACTCCAACCCTGCTTTCCGTAGAACAGCTCTGGAAACAAAAAAAGAATTTTTTACCCCAGAAACCCAAGCCATAGTTTTTGCTCACTAGGTTTGCAGTTGTGTATTCTGCTACATTTTCAATCATTGAAAGTGTAACTTACGGAGATGTTCAAATAAGGTTGTCTTTTTCCATACAAAACGGGCTTCAGCAATTCCAGCTTACAGTACTCGAGCATGCCTCAAGAGTTAATCACGAAAATATTTTTTATGTCTGCCGTTTGATGAAGATTTCATGATCATAATTTCTATAACTATAAGAGCATACTGCTCAGAATTTTCAGCAACATTCCCCTAATTTGCCCCAAATCCATGTATTCGAAACCTGGCCCACCCACTACCATGTACAGACAGACGACATTTGCGGTTCAAGCAAGTAAGAAACCTCAATCCAATCATAAACCTTAGAGCCCCTGAGTAGAAAGGGGTTGCAGCAACGAAATGCTATAATTCGGCCTCAAGTGCAGGCTTGGCAAGTCCAAAGTTATGCAAATTGCAGATTCCATTCGAATACAGCTTACCAGTAATGATTCATTTTTTGAGATACATCGAAAAAACGCCTGCTTCAGGAAGCTTGAGCCAAAGATCATATGCATGCCCATGGGCATCGGATTTTTTGGGGGGCTAATAGTGGATTTTGCCAGAGGTAGCCAAAAAGATTTCCCAAGTGAGCCAAAGGTGGTAAAATTTGATTTTTCCGTCTCGAAACTAAGAAAAAAATTGCTAAAAGTGTAAGAAAATGTCTAATTCCCTGTAGCACCCAGGAAAAGGTCCTGGTTTCTACTAAGATAAAGTTCGATTAAGCCTGGTACTCAAGAAATTATGCCTCCGAAAACTTGCGCCTAGTCCAAGAAAGCTGTTGCATGCCTTTGCGGCGACACGTTCGTGCATAAATGCCGATAAAACACGGCCATTCGATATACAACCACTCACAGATTTATGGAAAACAAGCTCTTAGAAAAATGTCCGTACCAGGACCAAGCAGTTACGATTAAATTCCTGGCGAAAACAAAACCGATCAGAAACAAAGGGGCTTAACAGGCAAAATGAAATTAATCTGCACGACAACGTGGCATCACAATTCAACAGCAAAGTCATAGCGGCGATCTGCGACCGACCAACAGTTTCCTTCAGCTCGCAGGCTCTACTGCGCTAATCAACGCGTGAGGAATGCGCGGAACTCGGCCAGAGGAATTTCTTGGACGTGACACACCGGCCCCAAATGACTGTGCTAAGGCATAGTCAGTTTCAAGCATTTTACAGATAGAGCAATGACGTCGGTAAAGGCAGCGGACTACTTGCAGGACAACAGACAGTTAACAAAGAGAACCGTGCCTCAAATTACTTGCGTGACAATAGACAGAAAGGCATGACAACAGACAAAAACAACTGAGGACAACGCAGCGAACGATAATTTTACGTACGTAAGAAAACGCTGCCATCAAAAAACAAACTTACGCCGATGAACTGTGCGTCGACAGGAACGCAATTATACTCGCATCAGCTAAACAATCACTTCACGTGATAATGAAAGGGATCGAGTTGCGTGGTGCATTGAAAGACCACAAGCAATTGCAGAAACATGGAAGCAGTAAGAACACACAAACGAGATAATAGTTATAAACGGTAACGACCACTTATTTATCTGCACAGACCGACCATTACGTATTTCACAACAAAACGTCTCAACGTATACGTTGCTGCCTGCAACGACGCCAAGGAACGTGAACGGACGCCTCTAAGACATGATAGACATAATACAACGACACTATAGAAAGAAATACATATTAGTCTCATGAGACGTTGTATCGATTTGTGACGAGTGCTAGTTGAGACACTCTAACGTAAATGGGTCACGACAAAACCAAAGTAAACGATAAACAGGCCCTCCAAGAGAATTCTTTTTAGGCGGAACAAAACCTATTTGGGGCCCCTAAGACTTGCAAAATTGTTTTGAAATATATAAAAATTGAGGCTAATTAAAATGTGCATAAACTTCAACAAGAAGTGCCTCGTTTATTGATCAAATAAAACATTTTGTTTAAACATACGGATATTCAAGTAATGTAACAATATTGCCATTTTTGAACATGATTTTTAAATGTTCATAGTAAAATCTTATAAAGGAAGAAATTATAAAAAAAAATAGTTTAACTACTATATAAACGTTTTTCTGGCTTTCTTATTCGCAAAATTTTTAATAACCCAATCAAAATCAACTTGTTTGGCAATGCTAGACTCGATGCGTAGTCTTCCTGACATAGTGGACCGCATAATTTTTTGCAACTTTAAGCTTGCTGATAGATCTTTCAGCAGATGCTACTTAAAACAACAATTAGGCTGACTGCTAAATACTTGACTGTTTTTTGACCGCACCTGCAAACATAATTTTCTGCACAAGTTAATTTAATGGACAGCGCTACCTCGGTAATCTTTTAGATGCCATTAACACAATGGAAATAGATTAGAAATATCTAGCTAGATATGTTGTGCAGGCTCTTGAATGATGTCACTTTTCTCCTAACTTCTCAACAGAACCTTAACTCATTAAAAACTTTGCTGTCAAGTTAGCGATATCAATATTGCAAATGTTGCTCTCATACATTTCTGCAAACTACGCTCCATACCATACGAAGGTGAAAACTTCAGTGTATTACTTCTCCGACAAGAGAAACTTCAATTCGTTTCGCCAGCGCCGTATTGCCCAACTGGTGGATATATTGTTTAGGTATAAGACAATCGTGGTTGTCATAATAATTCTGACATCTTGGCGAGACTGTAAAGTTATGCCGCAGTTTCAGAATGAATGGAGTCGGTCTAGGTTGCATAAAACGCTGCTAGTGAACAGGCGCGGACACAGGGGGATGCAGGGGATGCAAAAATTAACTTATGCTAACAATTAGTCAAAAACGTTTTCTTCGTTTCATTAGATGAGTTGGCCTTGTTTATGGAACCTGATATAAAATAATCAATGATCGCATGGACGTCCGTAGGCTGGGCAAAACGGTCATTTTCCCCCTGGAAATTGGGATTAAGAACCAAATATTTCTGGAAAAACCTGAAGTTGACATCTTAATTCCGATTACTTGATTTAATTCTTGCAATAATGGTTTTCTTGCCGGTATGAAACTCACACTGCACAAGAGTCAGGTTCACAGTTATAGTGTTATGCCGTGATGAGCTTGCAATTCACTCGTATCCCCTCCTTTGCCTGCAGATGCGGGTTGCGAAAGTCGCGAGCGGATTGTTCTACTGTTCGTCTTTATTGCGTAACAAACATGGCAACAAATCTGCAAAGGTTCACTTTATATTACGGTAGCCGGGGTTTTGTTGCATGACACTGTTGAACGCACACATCTTGGCAGGTAATACAGCGAGACAGTGACATGCTGATAGCGGTAAGCCACGTGCATTTATACTTCGTAAAGAAAAGCATGAGTGAGACTATAGCAATGCTTCCACAAGTTTGAAAAACCCATTATTAGTGCGAGTGTGACCAATGTGCCAGACATGGACAACTAAATAATTCCAGTTTTTTAATTCGATGAGTTAGAGAGAAATGACGATAATTTTAAGTCTAATCTAATTTGAAAAAAAGCTTCAGTACTCTAATTCTAGTTCTAATTTCCGGATTTGCTAAAAATGCTAATTGATCCAAGGGTATTTTTAAAGATGAAATGAGAATGCATCCTCGTGCCAGGAAAGTGCAACAAAATGGTGACAAGTATCATGCCCCCATCCTATCATTTCCGCAGGGGAAACAGTAAAAGCTCGATCAATCTCTTTTCCATTCACTGCTGCAGTAGAAAGTATGTGGCCTTTAATGATTATTACGTCACATTGCCTATCCACTCACACGTAGAAGTCACAATGGTCATCAGCAGGGCAACCAAAAGTCAATAACGTCAAAATTTTTCTGCCGTTTCAAAAGTTTATGAAACGTCCACAAACCAAATGTCACGCTCATACCATAAGGCAATCCCAAGTTATTAGTACCAAAAAAGTCAAAATTTATTATTAGGTCAAAATTTATCGTTGGGTCAACTTTTCTTGCAGACCAGTTTTTTTTCTTTATCGATATTTTATTGAAACTACAACACATATTAATTTGTTTTTTCAAGTGAAGTTGCAATTCTTTAGTAATAAATAATCGGTTTGTTGCAATTTCTAACGTAATAATATTGTTTTGTCCACTACTGGACGATTGAATGTGATCTAGGACAGGTGAGGTAGGCGAGAGAAATGTGGTCTTAAAATACTTGTTTTGGTAAATGCTCAATCCGATATGCATATAGTGTTTCAACTTCATGATGTTCGCAGGTTTGACTCTACTGTAGTTATTAATGTGCTTATCAATATATCATCACCAAAATTAAACAACCAATTTTTTTTTAATTTCTAAGCTTAGAGTGCACGAATATGCTTCTGGGTTAACTTCAACATCAAAGGCTGAATTATTTTGCAGATGCAAATGCAGAAAATGTATAGGTCAAAATGAAGTCAAAATTTGTAAATTATAAAGTCAAAATTTTAAGTTTTTAGGTCAAAAAATTGGTTGCCCTGGTCATCAGGTATTACGACAGTCAGACAGCCATGATGTTTTAGGGCAGTGGTTCTTAGTCGGAGGGCAGGCCTTCCCAGGGGGGCGTCAATAATGTTCAGAGGGGGCGTAAGCCATTACACGCTCTATAAAATAGAAAGTTTGATCAATAAATTTTCCAATAAATACATTTGATTTTGCAACTTATCTAACATAAGGGGGGCTTGAAACAAAGGACAATTACTTAACGGAAGCGTGGCAGAAAAAAGGTTAAGAACCACAGTTTTACGGTTTTGAAAAAGCGAACTTCATTTCCCATATCTGAAGGCTGCTGCTCGAAAACTGCTGGGTGTGACAATGACATCGGCTCCGTCGGAACAAGTCTTTAGCCATGCAGACTGAATTGTACAGCAGGAAACGCACCAATCTTGGCATTGGCTACAGATCTTTGCTATTCACATGCTTATGAGAATGAATCCACATTTGGGCATGAATTGAACTTGGATTAAAGTCGCTTTGTGTAGGCCTAAATGTAATTCTAATCTTACTTCAATTTCTATTTTTCAAAATCCCGCTAATTTTAATTCTAATCTAATTTGTGACAGCTGAGAGCTCTAATTTTAATTCTAATCTAATTTAGAAAAGCTAAAAAATTCTAGTTGTCCAAGTCTGCAATGTGCCTGAGTGTCAAACTACACTTATGTAGGCTTCTTTTCATGCAGTATGAAATTACGTGGCTTGTTAGAATACATCTATGCAGGCTTGTGGGATACGTCTTAATCGTTAAGGTTTTGTTCTGACATCTGAGTGAATACTGAGTTCAAAGCTATATTTTCTGTGGCGAGTTTTCATAATTCATCTGGTCAATTTTGCAAAACCTGCATGGTGTTCTAATTCTAGTAAGTTTTCCGTAGTCGTGTCAACATACAGGTCTACTTAATTGTCCGGTTTGTGTATGATGAGCGCTCACTGTGAAAAAATTACCAAAGACAAGCAAGGTTTTATTGATCGCTTTGGACGAAATCCCAGATGTTTGCATCTCTTGTTTCTAAGTGATGCTGACAAGTCTTACTAACTGATCCCGCAATCAGGGGGAGAGCAACTGGGCAATTTCCCCCCGAAATTTTCAAAAATATGTTCAGTTGTTAGTTCAGTTGAATATATCAACTGAGTGCGGCCCTGCATACTAAGTAAAATAAAGTCATAATTTGAGGCTTCGTAGAAAATCATGGCAATCCAGTGCTTCTTTCTTAACAGATCATGGCGATGCTTACTCGAAAAGAAATGCCCTATGTTGAAAATCTGCAGATAGCCTACTGTGTAAATTGTCGTAATAGCCTCCTAATATACCTGGCTATTGCTGCCAACGAAGCGTTTTTTTGTAATTGTTACCGTAACATGGGCATTTCCTTTGTAATGTAGAAAGGATAATGCGTTTCGTAAACGTCAATTTGCATTGCGTCGTCAGCAATGTTTCCTCTAAGGTGCGCAAATAGATCAGAAACACTAGAACTGTTGCGCAGTGAAATCACATTCTCGCGCACTTGCAACATTTCAAAGCAACGGAAAAGCACGCGAACAAGAAGCTATTTGAATGAAATGTGTATTTTGTTCATATTTTGAGAATATTTTATATTCATTATATACTTCACAAAATTTGTAATTCATTGAAAACTCCACTCACTCGGCGCTAAAATAATCATGCTTACTAAAACAAATATTCGTTCAGTGTAAAATTATCTTAGAGGTAACATGTATCGTCAGCAGTTTGAAAATGATAAACAAAATGTCGACATTGCCACCCCTGGCAAAATTTCTGCGGACGCCCATGAGTGATCGTGATTTCTCGCTTTCGTTTTTTCGTTACTTTCGTGCTTTCACTCGTAACGAATTGTTTGTTTCTTCCCTTTCTCTAAATTTCAGTTGCAAAATACTGTAAACAGAATCAACCCGCTTCTTGTTATTATTTCATCAAAATTACCGGCCATAATTAATTTTATACACAAATTACTATGGGCGTTGCAAACGATTCCAAACGACAATTAAAAACTGCAAGGTTCCCCATTGGAAGAGCACTGACGTAAACCGCATCCAAGTGACTACGCTCACTTGTTGGAACATGCAAGTCAAACAGCGCTACTGCACTATGCTGGCTACTGCCACCGGTAATTGGGCTGTAACAAATGCAACCTACAATGAGAATAAGTATTATGTCGTCACGTGAACTGTCTATTTCGAGTCCTCGATGTACCTGTGCCAACGCCAGTGACTACGTCAGATTGTTGTCATGTGCCACATTCCTTGTTGGTTCCGTAGCGATGCATTGTTGAAGTTTGACCAGTTTTATCATTCAAGCTTCTTCTAAACCAAGCTTAGACTTGTTTCCTCTTAAATGTACATATGCGAAAGTAATTGATTTATGCAATATGGTCCTGTGAAGCATTTGGTTCATTGCAAACATATCGCATCCCCCCACCAAATTAGCCTGTGTCCGCTACTGCTAGTGAAATGAGACTGCGATCTCACTGAGTAACTGCATCCTTTGGAATGAGCTTATTTATTATAACAAGAATAAAGGGACAGTACGAAATATTTTTTCAACCATCTATTGCATCTATTTTTGACTGCGAGCAACAATAAATTGTCACACGGCCACAGGCCGGCGACCGCTGCTTTGAAGCATCTGTTGAAATACTGTAAGTGGTTAGTTTCTCCTGTATGTTTTCGAAATCTTCGATTTTCTGGGTATGTCCGCTAATCCTAAACTCACATTCGATTAGAGCCTGTATCTGCTTGCGGAGCAAGATTAACAATCAGCAAAATGCACAGCACAATGCCGCTGTGGACTATAAGCACTTCAGTCCTGCACTGCAGTTACTTGTTGATTTTTAACTTTTTAGTTATTTTACACATCTGCGCAACATCGAGGGCTACTGCCATTAGATTTTTTGTGAGCTGACATGTTTCCATTCAAATTTCGCTTGAAGTATCTCTTAGTTTGAAAATCTTGGTTGATTGGAGAGTTTTTATTAAATATCTGTTTGAAAATGAAAGAAGTAAAGGAAAATTTAGTTCAATGGACAGACTGGGACAGTACTCGTGAATGCAGTAAATTCGACAAAGCAGGCAAACATTCAAGTTCAACAAAAATAATGACTGCTAACAATTAAAAATGCATCATATCAGGAAAATGCGCTACCAGCAATTCACATTAAAATACATCACACTAGCTTACCAAATCCTTTAGGCCAAACCAGTTTTACCACCGGGATTATATTCGCTACATTATTCCGAGTTTGTTAGTAACAAACACTCAAATGTTCCCTCAGTCTCGGGCCCCTCCGTAGCAGTCGGGCCCCGGAAAATGTAGCCAACCTGTTCGACCCCCCTCTCAAAGGCCCTGACAATATGAAAACGATAACAACGTCAACGACCAAAGCGAGAGTCAGTTGCTCAGTTGCTAGCTTCCAGTAAGCATAGCTTTCGTACATCACCTCTCCGTGTAAAGATAGCCTATTTAGGTATCGAGAGCAAATTGGCCAACCACCGTCTTGTTAACATTCTAGCTTTTGGACGTGCAATCAAAGGGTTGAATGGAATGGCTGCAAACGTACGTAATGTTGCACCAGCTGTAAAAATAATCCATGTACGATGTGTCACATGCGAAACTAGTTTCCTTACCGCAATTAATTGCAATAGATTCGCTTGGTGTGGGTCACTGTTGTGACTTAACTATTATTGCTGAATGATGAGTGCAAGCTTGAATCATTGCAAGAAGATGGGAGCAGAACCAGGCAGAAGATTCCTCAAACAGCCTGCTACAAAGCTAGAACTTGTAATTAATTGTTGTATATGCTTGTCGGTAAACATATTTTTATCATCTTCCTCAGCCTTTTTGTCATAAGAAATTTTACATCAGTGGTTCTCAAAGTGGGGGGAATCACCCCCTTGGGGACGATTTTGAGGGACAAGGGGGCAATAAAACCAAAGTGGGAGATAAGGGGGGAAACAACACAAAGGGGCAAAATACGCTCAACCACAAATCAATCGTTCAGTTAACTTCAATAGCCTACTGTTACGACATGTTAGTTTCCTGCACATTTCAATTTACTATGATATTCGTTGGAGCTTGTTGTTAAAGCAATTTATCCGTTAAATTTTTACTCTGGATCGTCTGTTTGTCCGGCTGCAGTTTGGATTCTTTTCACAAGAATTCTGATCGTAATATTAGCGTCTTAATACAATTGCTTAGTTAAGTTATTTAGTAGTAGCATGGTTCAGCTATTTATTACTTAAAATTCTTTAAACTTACTACCTTGTGTCTGCTTTATCAGGCTTGAGGGGCGCAAACAACATGTCGATAGTGTAAGGGGGGCGATGGAATAAAATGTTTGAGAAACACTGTTTTAGAGGTACAGGCGCATCTATCGAAACGCTGAAGGGATACATGGCCAGCGAAAGTTTGGGAACCTCTAGCGTAGTCAAACTTACGTTTTTTATTCAACCTGTGCACATCACTATTTGTTCATCGAAAACCTTAATTTTTCACCTGTGCAAAGTTTTTGCTGCTGGGCTTGTGGCCGTGCAAGTAGGCTACCTACGAAAAATGCAAATGGTCATGAAAACAAACAGCGCTACTGTTGACTGGAGAAATAACATTGTATTTGACGGTTCTCAATCACGAAATTTTTTTCATAAGACTAAATTGGTTCGATTGCAAAAAGCGAATTGTGCAGTTGTTTTCAGTTTAGTTAGTACGAGCCGTGCCACGAAGCTCAAACTAAAACTTACTGCAATCACTTTTACAACGATAGCATCTCCCCAAATCAATTCCAATATGAAAGACACGTCATTGCGCCTATATTAAAACGAACGTGTGATGTAGCAAAAAAGCGACATTTCATTACCAAGGTAAGTTGCAAGAACTTTTCCGTTCTGGTTTGAACGAAGTGAAACAGGCTACGACTACACAGATTTCAAACAGCAGTCTTTTGTTTAAACGTGTTGCAGCGACAGAAGTGACAGCACTTTGCAAAAAACAAACGACTCCTGCGAACAGAATCGCTTCTGATACAAACTATTTTCACAGAATACAGACAACAAGAAAATTTGTTAATGCGAGTTATGAGCCGCATTATGCTGTTACTGAGAGGCATTTGATTTTTTTGCACATTTGCAAGATGGTTCTGCAAAATAATCGGTGATTTTGTGCTTTTGTACAGTATGTCTTGTAAGAGATATTAATTGAAGCAGCATTGAAACGACCGCAAATGTTGTCTCCTAAGTGAAGTGCCTTGTGAAAGATGACTATCAGGCATAAAAATGCTTGAAAAATGCAGTGTTTTGGAAATCAGTGTAAAATTATTTCGGTTTTAAACCAAATTCACCGTCTAACGGAAAAACTACCAACCGATTCAGACGATGCACAATGTCAGTTCATTCGACAGATGCTTTTTGCTCTGCGACAGAATTTGTGGGTACAGAGATATGGAGTTTTTGTCAGCATGCCCAATATTAGTTTGCAGAAAGGAGAGGGTTGTCTTGATTCATTTGTTGAAAAATCCATCATGAAATTGCAGAAGAAAACACAACGGCATACGAGAGGCTTAGCCGCGCAGTTTATCGATTTTTGCACGCTTTAGAATATCAACATATCAACTACACGCTGGAATGATATTTACTACGTTGGTTCTATACTTGGATAAGAAATTTTCGCAAAAAGTTTTGAAAACGCCGTGAGAGATTATTTTGAAACAATGTTTGCCCTGATACGAAAACAGCACATTATCTTTCGAAAACTCATCATAAAAATTTTTTGTAAAAATACATTGGCAAACGCGACATGTTTTCCATAAGTTCTTGAAAATTATGTGAAAGCACGACAAACGAATGAAAATTTAATTACACATAAGCAGATGCTAGATGCAACACTCAGCACTACTGTGGTTTTATTGCAAGTAAGCGAATGTAGCATCTTTGATTTTGCCGTAATTTTTCCGGACCTGACTGACTAATTTTATACTGCACCACCTGATGCACGGATACTTGCAAGGAAAACTTTGTTTCAGCAGCAATACGAAAAAACGCTCTTATGAATGAACGACCCTTAGCATTTGAGACGGCTTTTTTCGTAAGAGCTGCCGTCACGGCTTTCATCATATGCCTAAACACCAAAAAGGAGTGAGTTATCAAAGCACATTGGTGACTGAATTTGCGTGTTGCTTTATACTCCAGGATAAATCTGTTGAACGCTCAGTGATGCAATCGAGACCGTAACCTCCGAGACCGAGACCTGGCTCAAATTTCGAGACGAGACCGAGACCTTGTCATAAAAGCCGAGACCGAGACCGAGACCTGCAAGTTTGACACCGACACTCGAGACCTCACATTTCTCTGATGGTAATTAAAGCTAACTCCTTGAATAATGCTGCAACAAAATGTCTGGCACATTGCCAAATATCAAGATTAAAAAAATCATGCGAAATTTGTGCAAGCAGCCAAATACTGCAAACGTTCATTTTCACTTTTCTCTTAGAAATTTACAATCTCAAACCGATGGCCTTATTCACAAATTCCATGAAGAAATGCATAGACATTGAAAATGTTGGCAGCGTTAAAGGGTCTACGCATTTTTCACTCCAAAATGACGGTAAACCAATTGAATATTCGAAGTGTTTGCCATACTCATGCTTCAATAAATTTATTTTGAATCAGAAAAATTTAATTGTTTTCTTCGTTACAAAACAATACCAACCCTTCTGTGTAACGACAGGAGGTGATGCCCAGATGAAGCTCCCACGTTCTTGTCTCCTACCTAGTATTGAAGTAGGCCTATGTTATTTGAGAAAGTGGAGAAGAGGCGAATCATTAATTTTTATTTTAATACAAGCACAGTCGATGTAGGCGAGTGGATACAGTCCCAGCAGCACTGGTCAAAACAGCACAGTAAAGTGGTAACTCCACAGGAAAGGTTGCTTTACATCATTCAATTTTTTGCCAAGGTGTTTCGTCGTTTACATCATTTGCCAATGAAATAACAAACTTTTAAAGTTTTTACTATCTACCACTTACCTGTTTCACTACATTCTTTTTATTTTAAAACTGGGCAACTGGGCATCTGTACTGACATTCAAATTCCTTCGGCACATAGTTTGTGTATTTTGGCTGACAAAGCTTTGCCGATTTTTGTAACGTTACCTACACCTTTCCAAATTACTTTTATCCTCGCACGACAAGTAATTGATTAAGAATTCTCCAAAGATTTAGAATTAAGAGGTGATAAATTTACAGATTTATAAAACGAAAGCGCTACTTTGAATTTCAAAACGCAAAATTGTAACTAATTTTTAATCCATCCAAACTTGCCCACTCTGTCCAAATCAAGTTTTAAAAATGTTGCTCGTGATTCTGCTGTTGACGCAAAGAAAAAATATTTAGGCCTATTAGAGCAATAGACTTTCCTGGCACAAATTAGGTTTACACTTTGAACCAACGAGTTAATGTCCCACCGCATGTTCAACTGCAGTGGGGTAGCGATGTTAATGTCGCCTGGGGCACACCATAAAAATGCTTCCTTTTTCCACTCCTCACATTTGCTTACAACAATATAAAATGAGAGAAAATCATGTATCATGTTAATTATAACAATAAGGAATAATAAAGCATCTTGAACATCACAATCAAATACTCAGAAACTGAAGGGAGTCTTGTTTATAATTCTCGATTATGGATCTTGCCTTCTTTAATTGTCAGCCACCCTTATCGTCATAACTTTTCGTTTTATTTTGCCTTCTTTACATATGCTTGTATGTATGGCTAAATAAATAGCATAGCCTACTTGGCACATGCTAGGCTGTGGTTCAGCGGGAAAGATTATTTTTTGTCATTGCATATGATCAGTTGGCACCGTGGATTCGATACGCTTTCCATGGCAACAACAAATTGCACAGGGCTGATGAAGACCTGAAGCAACTTGGGTTTGCGTTTTTGGCTTACTTAGAGCAAGGTGCTCGTAGTTTGTCAGTTTTTTTACAACTGCGGCAGATCTTTTGCAGGTAACCATTGCCTTCGTATTGAAGATATTTTCTTTCTCTGATAAAAAGAAAGCATTAGATGTTTTCGACAGGCATTGTTGGGACGCAGCATGCTGCAGTAGAATGAGCGAAGTTGGAGATTACCGGTGTAGCTGACAAGCAGTGAAATGGTGTAGCGCTTTCCTGCTGATTTTATAGCTCTGTGTATAATTCCTAGATTTGCTACTTTTTATTGCCAAGTTTTTATATTTTCAAGCTTTTCATAATTTCCATATTTTTACGTTAAACTGATATTCACAACTGTTCCAAATTTCCGTTTTTTCTGACACATTTAGAGTTTTCGCAACACCGCATGTCGGTTAAAAAACGCAGAAAGGCCGTAAAGCCTATAGCAGTAGGTACGTCAAAGTGACTGATCAGCCATGACGCATTATTTGCTCCCTGCATAAAACTCTTATGAGCTAAACTTTTCCTCAAGAGAGTTCAGAGGAATTTTTGAACTTAAAAAGTCTGCATTACGCAGAACAAAAAAACTTCACCAGCGTGTTTTAACAGAGTGCTTTGAAAAGCACTTCGAGAAAAAACATGGTTTCATTTGGCTTCTCAAAAAAGAAACTATTTGGCACTCTCCCGCCTCTTTTGAATAAGCCTGTGGGTTTCATAACAAAACTCTTGGAAAAACAGTTCAAAGACAGTCCTTAGCAAAGTACTCCCAACCTCTCGTTGCAGAGATTACGCGTTGCGGTTTCTTTGGTACAAGCACATTTTTTATTGAATTCAGTATAAATTTTAAACGGGATAGAGGTCAAATTGTTTTCTCCATCTCGCAAACAACATAACAACAAAAATAGCTTAGCAACTGACCTCTTTGAACAGCTAAATTTTGAACAATCATTTTTTAAAACCGTATTTTAAAGGAACTCCTATTTTAAAGGAGACCTGAGACCTTCGAGACCGAGACCGAGACCGAGACCGAGACTCCAAAAAACAGGTCTCGAGACACGTCTCGAGATCGAGACCAAGTCTCGAGACTCCATCACTGGCTCATACTTATTTTCAAATCTGTCAAAATAATTCTGGTCCCTTTTGCAAATGCTGTTTTACTCCATCGGACATTTTGGAAAAATACTTGAAAAACTTGTAAGCCGGATTTTGCTTAAACGTTTGACTTGCTTTTACCAAAGTCGGTTTTCTATTATGCTACCAGAACATTTGCAAGATTGGAAATAATTTGCATAATTTTGATCTACGAGAAAGTTCACGTTACACGAAACAGTTTCACAATAAAAATTAAAATTGTTTAATTGCGTTCCCGATAAATTTGACTGTGTGTGTTGAAGAACTTGGTTCAGTCTACTCAGAACTACAATATGTATCACGCCAACGTATTCACGATGTTAGCTTTCAATTGTTTGGCGTTCACAAACTGAAAATTGGTCATTGCCGCAATCTTTTTTGCTTTAATTGAATAACTGAAATGTGGTGATAATATGGTAATGGTAATGGCAATGGTTTATTGTTTCATATGACTCAGCCAACAAGCAGAAACACCATAAAAACCATCGCATGCAGTAAACTAACCATTAGCGAAAATTAGCAAATGAAAATACAATGGCACAATAGCTGATCAGTGTAAACAAAGACGGGCGCCGTGTCATATAGGATTGGCGAAAGACCGTGGCGATCATCTGGTCAACCAACCCCGTTTATCACTTTTTGACAAGTGTTGAGAAACAACAGTTAGAGATCAAATAAGCACAATGAAGAGAAAAACAAAAAAAACGAATGAACGCAGAACATGGTGAAGAAAATGTACAGGTGAAAGCGCATGCCTATGTACATAGATAAGTGGATCGAATTAAAGTGAAGGAATTTGGTATGGTTAGAGTATTTTTAGCAATACAAAGAAATTAAAAAATAGTAATAAAAAGAGATAAAAAGTTACAAAAACTAATTAATGAGGTACAGAAGAAAACAAAGCACACCAAAAAAAAACAAAAAATGTAAAAAAACAAAAAGTGCACTTCATGCCGAAAAGCATAGCATGTGCACACAGAAAATACGAAAAAGTAGATACACACAAAAAATAAAACAGAGTTACAGAAAAAAAAGTAGATATACACAATAAAGTAGATACACTTTTATTATCACGTGCTATTTTTTCCGAGCGTCAAAGCCGTATCTTGTTCTGTAACTATAAGAAAAACTTGCAATGGGTTGTGGGAACAGCCAAGTGCACTGAAGTCGAACCAAACTAAAAAATGTGATATTGACATATACGTAAAAACAAAAAACTGGAGCTTCACTCGCAGTGAAGTACTGGCAGAATCCAGTGCAGAATTTATTCCAAGCATTCAACTCACTTTTATGCAGCTTTACTAGCAGCAGTAGCCTGTATTTCCAAGCCCGAGCTGCTTTAAGATTGTTGATGATATTGATTTTTCCGAACTAAAATGGAACCGATCGTTCAGGTCAAAAGCAACCTGAGCTAAATCTTTCCTAATGCTGCTAGATTACCGCAAAAATAATCATCCAAAGTCAACACAAAACAGTGAGAAGAGCAGTTTCTACCAATGTGTGCGGACGGAAAAGCTCAAGCGAACTTTTTCTTTTGGCCACCACTCACGCCAAAGTAGCGAAGAGCGGTAACAGTGAAGTGCGATAGCTCGCTACCACATACGTTATTCTTTTCAAAAAAGAGCGGCGCTACCGCTAACGTTCCTGGAAAATTAGCTCGCTACAGTAGCTCGCTGGTGCCTACCTCTGCACCATGGATAGCAGAGATGATCCCTATCCGGTTTGCCGGTTGGATGTCCGGCAGGATAGTGAGTTTACAACCGGGTACGGATATCCATAAACTGCTTTCAAACTGGAACCGGATACGGATATCCTAAACGCTTTTCTCGTTATTTCGAGGATTCAGATTCTTGGAAAATTGCACAATGATTCATTTAGTATCCTCGGAAGCATCTTTTCCACTTTCTGACTCCAAGACTGTTTAGGGTGGGGTAAGTGGGGCACAGTAGGACTAGGAGCACAGTCGTCTTTTTTGAATTATTCAAAATGTTGAAAGCGTTGAACTTTAAGGTTTCCATGGTGATTTAGTCACATACCAGCCGTAGTACTAAAGTGGATTTTTCCTTGATAGGCAGCCGTTGTCACGAGTTGCAGAGCAAGTTGTGTTTTTGCTACCCAAAGGTATTTTATAAAGTCGCATTTAGATATGAGTTTTGCCCACGTTAATCAACATCGTCTGTTCTGAGTTTTTGTGACGTTGTAGGCAGGCCAGTGCAATATTATTTGATAATGTCAGATTTTAAATTTTATTTTAGTTGTGTTGGTACTTCTTCATTTTATTTTTGAGATATGCATGGGGCACATCGGACAAAAAAATAGGGCACACTCAACACATTGCCACTAGGTCAGTCTAGACAAGGTAAAAGTTGGGGGATTATAATGGAATGCAGTACAGAATAATTGTAATATATGAGCATTTTTAGGTTTATTATGTGCTTGGAGGCACATTATATTTGTATGGTAAAGCATGAATTTCAGCATACTGCATTGCTTTCATTTATTGTTTGGTAATCACACAAATTTGTTTTGCCATGTAGTGAGAGCCGGTAATTAGAATGTGAAAAAAGTGGAGAGGCAGTAAGCAAGTGCCTATTTTACATGGGATATCACATGAACATATGCAATGCATGCAACCTAACTTTTTATTGGCCTGTCAGGTGTAGGCTACCCCATGCTCATGTCGAGTGTGCACCAAGCATGGGGCACACTCGACAGAAAAAGTACCCTTTAATTGATTGTGAATTTATTCTGGATGGCGTTGTATTCATGTTTTTGCATGATATTTTGTATATAGATTTGCTTTATTGTGTGGCAAATTTTTGAGCTTGTTTGGACTTGAAATAAAGTAGCAGTGGTTGAAAATTCGAAAAAGTGTCGACTGTATCCCCTTCCCCTAATCTCAGTTCCGTAGTCCCATGCCCTGCTGATTGAAGTTTGTCGGCATGAGTCTGCTTTTGTTGGTGGTGTAGCAAGATAGAACACTTTCAGTATAGATTATGGTAGTTGTTTGCTACCTACATGCACTAAGGTTACCTAGAGTGGGCCTATTGTGATCTGTAGTCTAGACAAGCTAGAGCAGCCTAGCTGTTTTAAAATGTGGTCTATAGTTTACATTAGGCTCTCCGGTCTTAACGCCTAATTTACGTGAGTCTGCATAGTGCATTGACTGGCTGCTTGACGATACCAGGCCAGTTAGCTTTTTTCGATCTTGAACATGATACGCGAAATTATTGTTTATTGACATTGACTTGTTAGACTGAGTTTTAAGCCACACATTTCAAAATTTGAAAGATGGTGTAAGCCAGTTTGTTGTTTTAAATGCTGTTATGGTTTGTACACTAGCATCGTGCTAGATAGTACTAGGTGTGGTTGAGTACAACAATAGGTAGGAATAATAACTGAAATTATGAATGTGAAATCATGGATGGTGTTAAAATGGAGCCATTTTTACTAAACAAAGGGGCTTCTTTTCAAAAACGGATATCCGCCAGTAGCGTATCTTGATTGTGGATATATAATGCCGCAACTGAAGTCACGAAAACCGATATATTACTGGGAGTAATGACACCGCAACGGTAATAAAAATATTGTTTGTTGCTAGCCAATGATGGAGTCTTGAGACTTGGTCTCGGTGTCGAGACGCGTATCGAGACCCGTTTTTTGGAGTCTCAGTCTTGAAGGTCTCAGGTCTCATCTCGGTCTCGAGCTCTTCGTCTCGAGACTTTGCATAGGTTATTTTTTATGAAGTTTTGCAAGAAGGAGTTCTTTTGAAATACGGTTTTAAAAATGATTGTTCAAAATTTAGCTGTTCAAAGAGGTCAGTGGCTAAGCTTTCTTTGTTGTTATGTTGTTTGCGAGATGAAGAAAACAATTTGACCTCTATCCCGTTTAAAATTTATACTGAATTCAATAAAAAATGTGCATGCACCAAAGAAACCGCAGCGCGTATTCTCTGCAGCGAGAGGCTTGGAGTACTTTGCTAAGGACTATCTTTGAACTGTTTTTCCAAGAGTTTTGTTATGAAACCCACAGGCTCATTCAAAAGAGGTGGGAGAGTGCCAAATAGTTTTTTTTTTGAGAAGCCAAATGAAACCATTTCTTTTTTCGAAGTGCTTTTCAAAGCACTCTGTTAAAACACGCTGGTGAAGTTTTTTTGTACTGGGAAACGCAGACTCTTTAAGTTCAAAAATTCCTCTGAACTCTCTTGAGGAAAAGTTTAGCTCATAAGAGTTTTATGCAGGGAGCAAATAATGCGTCATGGCTGATCAGTCACTTTGACGTACCTACCGCTATAGGCTATACGGCCTTTCTAAGTTTTTTAACCGACATACGGTGTTGCGAAAATTCTAAGTGTTGTTGTGGTTAAAAATAACCCCAACATGTTAACACATGAAAGACAATAATGTTTGGAAGGAAAAATACTCCCCTGACACTTTGACAAGCAGAGAAATACTTACTAGAATTTTCCATCAGAATGACAAAGAGTGGCAATAATCATTTCATGTTAAATTGGGTTTTGTAGTGTTTTGTATTTGTTGTGAACTTTTATGTTGATATTGCGTATTATGGGGTAGAAGATATAATAATAAGAACCTTAGGTAAAGACTAAGTGTATCAAGAGCAGATATCATTA
>Ga0210059_1001345_pt1 | contig 36616 bp, 20 predicted proteins | sample Ectturendosymbi2_FD_188042 | JGI IMG/M metagenome (GOLD analysis project Ga0210059, IMG submission 188042) | Ecteinascidia turbinata endosymbiont from Florida, USA - Sample 2 (SPAdes) (version 2) | ecosystem: Host-associated > Tunicates > Ascidians > Unclassified | place: Key West, Florida... | reverse complement strand
TCGCGACACTCACGTCAATCAAGATTAACGAAGCATAACACTCGCGACAACACTTCAGGTTTCGCACCCGTGGATTCGTTTCTCGTTTCTCTACAAGTTCCATGACCGCGTTTCTTCAAACAAATTTCTAGCAAATCACTCGGTAGCTGTAACAACGATAAGTGAGCTGAAAAGAGAAAGCATGGTTACAATCGGAGCGATCTCCTTATTTATTTCAACCCCATATTAGACAACTTCCGCTCGTCACTCAATACAAAAATTTTATCTCTGGGTTATAAACTTATCCACATTGCAAGTATAAGGTTGCGTTGAAAAATTTTACTGAGACTCTTGACGACTGATTTTTTAGGCAAGAGCACAGCCTCTGTCCTTCTGTGGTCAACACTGTCTTTATATTGGCCGAGTATGCAAAATTGCACAAGAGGCTTTCTCATCGCTGTTTCACAAGGTTTTTGTGTGATTGCTCTAATTTCGCCATGTTTTCGATTATTAGTGTAGTAAAGACTTTTCCAGCAATCCACCCAGCAACTTTCTTTACATGGTCGCCAGTCCTGGATTTTCATATTTAGGACCCTAGGTTATTTTTTAATTTGGGAAAACTTTCAAAAAGCGTGCATTTTGTGTCAACTTAATACATCATTTCTTTGGTTTAGCTTACCTTGGCTTGACGTTTCACCAACTCAAAAGACCACATTGCAAAAGTTAACTTGATGCAGCAAAACAAAAAAACTTGAACGAGTTCTATTGGCCTTTCTTTCAAAAAGTATCATGTATAAAGACGAAAGTAACAAAAAAGCATTTCCAAATTTAGGTGAATGCACTGGAATTGCATTGATGGGTGGCGATTACAGAAATGCTTTTTATCATGACACTGGTTTTGCTGCATTTTCACTGCATAGTGCTTTATCCAGGCTTTGTTGACGCAACCCTGCTATTCGGTTTCCATACTGCCGACTGGTCAGCGTTTTGCTTTATCTGTGATGTTTGATCGCGTCTAGATGAAATTTGCGCATTGAAGAAAGGCGCAATGAAAATTTTTCTTGTGAAAATGTTGGTCATCTGCTGCAAACCAATTTTTTTATTTTTTGAAATATGCTTTGCTGGAAATTTGTCTGAAAAGAACGCAGTTCATAGAACCAGTTGAGAAAACGAGAAAGTAAGCCGCAGGTTAATGTTCCCTCTACGGTGCGCAACTGTACACGGGCCCAAGCAAGGTCGGAGATGTAATCACGCCATCTGGTCGTTGGTCGGCCTCTGGTCGCTTTCTCGTGGGTGTATCCAGCAGGACTCGTCTCGCCAATCTCTCATAAGGCATTCTGGTCACGTGGCCGAACCACTGTGCTGAGATCCCGCTATTGGGAGAAGTAGCTCCACATTCAGGGCTTCACAAATCTCATAGTTACGGATTTGTTGTCGTAGTTGAATGAATCTACTTTTACTCTGTTGCATACTATTTTGTAACATTTGCATCCTATAATACAGTGGATATTCTCTATAACGTCACTTCATGGGATCGGAGAAAAATGGTCGTTAAGCAAGGGTTAAAAGTGTTTTTTTCCTTAGGATTGCCGCTTACTGTATCGTGTTTTCGCGTATACCCTGATAAGAAAAACTGAAAAATCGTTTTTTCTTTATTTTGAAAGTTGTAATCAACGTCGTTCTCGGGATATCGAAATCTCTTGCCAGTTTTGCCACTTTCGTACCACTTTCGTTGTTGAATGAAACAATGATGTCACAGTTTTTTCGTAATGGGATACTGCTTCTTTTTGTTCGACAATGTACGCACTCCTCCACCAAGGCTATCGATCAAACTGACTACATTCGCAACAATCCCTAGCACTGTACAATAAAACTCATGTGACGATTTGCCTTCCTGATTGTGGATTGTTGACAGCTTGAAGGACATCGCTGCAGTAATGGTATATTCTCACCCAGTGCATTTTGTTTCTTCGTAATTGGTTCAAAGTTACACACTCCAGCCCCCGATATCTTCACCAATTGTATTCAGCTTATTTCTTTTCCAGCTTATATTTTAACTAATTGCTTGTAAATCCTGCTTATATCTTAACTAATTGAATGCAGCTTTGTCTCAGCTGTATAACACATTATTTTGAAATGGGTTGGGGAAAAAGAAATTAAAATGGCCTACAATCAAGACCACGGTGGATTGGTTATTGTTGTTGATACTAATTCATGAAGTCCAAACGAGTCATTTTTCCGTGGAAATACCGAGTCGATCATATCAGCACATTACTAGCGATGTACAGTTTGTTGTTAAATTTAGGTGTCACACAATAAAAACCCATAGTTTATTTTTTCCAAAACAGTATTCCTCAAGTTTATGCATTTACAAATGAAAAGTGAGTACCGATGTCTGCTTTGTCATCTTGAACTAGTGTTATCTGTATAATGAAAACAGACAGCGACTTAACATGGTGAAAAGTTTTTTTGTTAGTTGTTGACTCCACTGAGCAGACTCTGTTTGTGTAAAAGTCTCTTTTATGCTCAAATGTCAAACCCAAGAAGTAAATTAGTATCAGTTCGGACAACACACGTATTAATAGAAAAAAGGCAACAGACATGCTTCTGCAAATACTAGCACCAATTTTCTTGCAAATATAAACCCAAAGAACAAGCAAAGCCCAATTCAGTTTACTCTAGAACTAAGAATCAACGAAAGAGTTTTCATTTTTCAAAAACCCAATAATTTTAATTTTTTAAAATGGTCCTTGCTCCGACCGTTGTTTGCACTCTTGAAACGTGGCTAATGACCATAGGGTGAGTCCATGTTTACTAGGTAATAGATAACAAGCTTTTTTAGGCGATTCGAAAATAAGACGTTCTGCTGGTCCTATGGGAATATATGCACCTGTTCCAGATGGCCATTTTCCCTAGTGCTTTGTATAACTTGTGTAAATGGATAAAATTCTTCTGAGACTTTTTTTGACATTTAGGGCAGTAAAGATGGTTAGATTGCTAAAATGACGGCTCAGTTTGATACAAGTGCAAAGTCAAGGTGAATAAAAGGCCAAAATCACTCGGTTTGTTACTACTGGAAATGCGATCGTTATGAATCACTTGTGAATACTCATATTTGGCAATCTGCGTTTTTTTGGAAGCATTACCGTTGTTAGCCGAACTAGAAAATTGCACGCCAAGAACCATCAAAGAAAATACCATGAAATGATCGAAGCTGTACTTTACAGTACACCCAGTGATGTTTCCGTAATAGCAACTGTAGGACCACAGACAAAATTTCCAAATTCCAACAAAGTTTCTAGATGTCTTGGTAATGAAAAAAGTATCCTGCAGTTGCTTTGACGACCACGAAAAACCGGTTCTAGGATTGCAACCACCTGGAAACCTGTGCTCTGTTTGTCTCAATGTCCTGTTTTTCAGGAATTTACCAGTGACTCCCCCATGATCTGCCTGTGTTAAATTGCATTGCTGTCTATTATGTTTTTTACGTGTTTCGTGTTTTATGGTTACGTGTTGCGTTTTGTTTACGTTGTTTACGTGCCTTTTGTTTGGTTTACTTGTTGCGTTAATTATTTGTTTTCTTGTGGGTCTTGATTTGATGACCTTGTGGTCTTTCGCCTCATAACAATAAACTTCATTTCAGACAACGGCCACCTACGTCAGGGCCGCAACAAGCTGATATTTTCGGAAAGGGTAAAGTGAATGTAATTTGTTGTTGTACCTAACAATTAAACATGTATTTTAAAATTTCGGGGGGGATTGACAGGTTGCACCACTGGTTGCGGGCCTTACCTGGGTCCTACGACAACTGCCACTTGCCATAATCACCATCCGGCAAACTGCCATCTAGGACATATTGAATGCTTTACGTTTATTGCCACTAAAGCCATCTGAACTTCACAAAGTGCTGGAGTCATGTCAAAAATTTTGAAATCTCAAACGTGTGAAACAAAAGTTTCTTCAACTTCCGATCACTTCAAAGAACCTTAACTTCAACTTTAATACTTTCACGTAGAGAATGTCGCATCGAAGTCATTACATATTCATAAACATTATAAGTCAGTGCAAACCATAACTTTCAATGGGCTTTTTCAATTATTTCATAGCACAATTTTCTCATGCACATTATGTATCATATTCATTCCTCACGCTCATTAAACCCTTTACTTCCGCGCATTAATACTTCTGTGCATTGCGTTACCTTAGCTTTTGATTTGTGAGTTATATAGCAGCAACAGCAAAGTTTCAGCTCACTTTTGCTGCACTATGTTGAAGCAATAATACCGAAGCGCATCTGTTTCCATCCACCGTGCTGCAAGAACTGCTCTGTGTGTCGCAACGCAATAGTATAAACTGTATTTGATAGTGTGCATGTGATGTGTAACACCTATTATTCTAGGTGCCAATTGTCCTGGATGGCGATTGTCCTGGGTGGCAGTTGTCCTGGATAGTCATTGTCCTAGATTTCAGTTGTCCTGGGTGGCGATTTTCCTATGTGACAGTTGTCCTTGGTGGTACTTGTCCGGGTGTCATTTTGTCCTGATTCCGAAAAACCGTATGTTGAAAGAAACTTTGGGGAGATTTGCAGTAGAATATTCGTGAAAAGTCACTTGCTACCCGCCATCAGATTGTTTTATTTCACTTTTTGAACTTGGTGTCTGTGTCAACAGATATAAACCCATTTCTTCGTCTGTTGGTCTTCGGCAAAGTTGTGTACTGTCGACACTTCGCTTCATAGTCTACATAAACTGGATCAGACCTCGCAGCCACATCGACCAGAGTCTCACTATGGCAAGATGCATGATGAACAGCTTGTTCTTTGCAGATGATTTTGTGCAACTTTCTTTCCCTATAAGACCTCCGAGTGAGCTTAATCGGTATGCAGCTTCGTCCAAACAAGCTAATATGAAAGCAACCACCTGTGAAATTGAAGAATTGCAAGTAAGTATCACATCACAACGAAGGAGGTGACATTCAGGGAAGTAAATATATATAAACATAAACAATTAATTAAATATAACTCAAATGCGCATCCCTTGGTTCTGTGCTCACGAAATACGAACTTCACAAGAAGCCAAGTGTTTTCATTTTTCGAATGGTCCCTTGCTCCGACCATCACTTGTGGTTATAAATCGTGGTTAATGAATACAGGGGTACAGGAAGGGCGGGCGTTCCCTAGAGTTGTAAATTTCGTGAAAATCAAGAATGAAGTGACGTTTTGAGGTTTTATATGGCAGAGGAATGTCCTTTCAAGAAAAACAAAAAGTAGGGCTGAAGTTTAAAATGTTTAGGTACAGACTGCAAAGCATCTTATAGGGAAACTACAGGAGTTTCTAATCAGGCTTCATAAAGTAAAAACGCACTTTGTGCAAAAAGCCTGCACCGGAAATAGGGACAATGGCGAACCTTTCAGGGCAAATGAATTTCGGCACTCGTGAAACAAGTTCTTTGGTGGTACGTGTGGTACGAACCAAAAGAGTGTATTTTAACGCACGCTAACTTCCTCGCCGCAATGACACAAGGGTGAATGCTAAGTGCAGTACAATCGATGCAATCCATTTATGCATTAAGGTTCCATTCTGCAATTCTACACACACGCCATAATAAACAATAATAATGATCACATTATAATACAGTAAATATTATCGACTATCTGTCGAGTGGCGATATTAATGACCAAAACGATTGGTCAATTTAAGATGAATTGAGTCCTGCTTTTAATGAAAGCGTGGCAAGGAGTATATGTGTGCCACAAAATATACCACTAACGTCAAATAAAAATCGGGAACAAATGTAACCCTCTTACTAACTTCGTACATCATCGGGGGAGTTTTGACTCTTCACGTAAAAGTGTGATTCCCAATCAGTGGTACGCGTACCAGTAGTGGCAGGCGAAGGCTTTCAAGGTGGTATACGAACAGACCTGCATTCTGTTTTTTCGCAATAATATATATTCATAGCTATAATTTTTACCTGTTGGGTTTTGTTAACAAATACCTGAATTTTTGCGTATCCCACTTCCCTTGTTGTTTTTTTTTAAATGGTTATAATTAGGCCAACCAAAAGTCAATAAAGTCAAAATGTTTCTGCCGTTTCAAAAGTTCATGAAACGTGAACAACCCAATTTCACACTCATACCATAAGGGAATTCCAAGTTATTAGGTCAAAAACAGCCAAAATTTTCATTAGGTCAAAATTTATCGTTAGGTTTAAATTTTCTTGAAGCAGAGTTTTTTCTCCTCGTCGAAACTTTATTGAAACTACAACAGCAGATAATTATATGCTTTTGCAAGTTCATTTGCAATTCTGTAGTAATATTGGGTTTGTTGGGACTTCTGGCATATTTATGCTGTTTTGCCCACTACTGGACGATTGAATGGTATGTAGCATAGGCATGGTGAGGCAAGAAACATGGTCTTACAGTACTTGGTTTGGTAATTGCTCAATCCATTATGCACATAACGTTTCAACTACATGATGTTTTCAGGTTTGACTCTACTGTAGTTATTTATGTACTTATCAATATATCATCCCCAAAGTTTAACAACCAAATATTTCAAAATGTCGAAGCATACACTGCATGTATACGCTTCTGGGTTAACCTTAACACCTAAGGTTGAAGTATTTTGCAGTTGCAAACGCAGAAAATCTATAGGTCAAAATAAAGTCAAAATTTGCAAATCATAAAGTCAAAATTTTAAGTTTTTGCTCAAAATATTGGTTGCCCTAGTTATAATACTTTCTCACAGCCATTGTCTACATGTTGCATTTGTGTCAATTCTGGTTTTCCAAAGCTTTGATCGAGTTATATTTGGCACATTGACTTTTCCTGGAACAAGGTGGTACATGTTGACAGTGCGAGACCCACAAATGGTACGCGATCAGGATACGTTTGGGAACCACTGACGTAAATGAGCCATGCATACATGTGAGCAATGCAGAATGACTACCTCATTTTGCGGATTTTATACCATTTCAGTATTTTTTATTACATACCATTTTTATGATCTTTCGTTCATGGTTGCCATATGCATGTATCATGTAAACAAATTAGTTTTCCTGAAAAAAAATTGTTTTCGACAATGCTGAAACCTATTTTCACAATCATTTGAATCTTGTTTTCGATTTACTTGTTTACTTTTGATTGCTTTCATAGTAATTAAGTCAAAGCTCCTGCTTCCATGGGATCTTATCGTTACCGAGGATCCCTCTGGGCGTCCTTGCCGAATGTATTAAGCAAATCGGAGGATGCCTAAGGTCTACAATCGCGATTGCCTTTGACTCGCGACACTTACGTCAATCAAGATTAACGAAGCATAACACTTGCGACCACGCTTCAGGTTTCGCACCCGTGGATTCGTTTCTCGTTTCTCTACAAATTCCATGACCGCGTTTCTTCAAACAAATTTCTAGCAAATCACTCGGTAGCTGTAACAACGATAAGTGAGCTGAAAAGAGAAAGCATGGCTAAAATCGGAGCGATCGCCTTTTTTATTTCAACCCCATATTAGACAACTTCCGCTCGTCACTCAATACAAAAATTTTATCTCTGGGTTATAAACTTATCCAGATTGCAAGTATAAGGTTGCGTTGAAAAATTTTACTGAGACTCTTGACGACTGATGTTTTAGGCAATAGCACAGCCTTTGTGGTCAACACTGTCTTTATATCGGCCGAGTATGTAAAATTGCATAAGAGGCTTTCTCATCGCTGTTTCACAAGGTGTTTGTGTGATTGCTCTAATTTCGCCATGTTTTCGATTATGAGTGCAGTAAAGACTTTTCCAGCAATCCACCCAGCAACTTTCTTTACATGGTCGCCAGTCCTGGATTTTCATATTTAGGTCCCTAGGCTATTTTTTAATTTGGGAAAACTTTCAAAAAGCGTGCATTTTGTGTCAACTTAATACATCATTTCTTTGGTGTAGTTTACCTTGGTTTGAGGTTTCACGAACTCAAAAGACCACATTGCAAAAGTTAACTTGATGCAACAAAACAAAAAAACTTGAACGAGTTCTATTGGCTTGTCTTTCAAAAAGTATTACGTATAAAGACGAAAGTAACAAAAAGGCATTTCCAAATTTAGATGAATGTACTGGAATTGCGTTGGTGGTTGGCGATTACAGAAATGTTTTTGTCATGACACTGGTTTTGCTGCATTTTCACTGCATAGTGCTTTATCCAGGCTTTGTTCACGTAACCCTGTTATTCGGTTTCAATACTGCCGACTGGTCAACGTTTTGCTTTATCTGTGATATTTGATCGCGTCTAGATGAAATTTGCGCAGTGAAGGAAGGCGCAATGAAAATTTTTCTTGTGAAATTGTTAGTCTTCTGGTGTGAAACCAATTTTCATTTTTTTGAAATATACTTTAAATTTGTCTGAAACGAACACAGTTCATGGAACCAGTTGAGAAAACGAGAAGGAAAGCTGCAGGTTAGTGTTCCCTCTACGGTGCGTAACTGCGCAATACCGCCAGACAATTTGCGCAGTGAAATCTCATTCTCGCGCATTTGCAACATTGCAAATTTTATATCGTATATATACAGCAAAGCCCTTGTAACCTTTGTAACTCTTGAAACAGTTCATTTTTTGTGTGTCTATATGGTTGCGCAACTGCATGAGCACTAAAGATAACGATTGCGTCGTGCAAAATGTTCTCCAGGGAACACTGCCGCTGGTGCAGAAGCTGAAAGCTTGTGGTGATCTTGTCGCATCGGTCTCATGCTGAGCTAATCTTTCCTTGATCTTGATTGATGGTCGCCACTGCAACCAACATCATCAAACTGCTCAGCACCGAAAGTAACTTTTTTTCTGAAATCCTCCGGTATAGAAAGTGTCGCGGATAGAGTATTTAATTTAGTGAAACTTATTCGAGGGGGAAGAATTTAATTTGGTATTAATTTTCAGTTTTGCAACAAAATTTTAGTGTGAAAGCATGTGCAATACCATCATTTCGGAAAAACGATGGATCAACAAGAAATGAATTAACAAAACCTGGTTATGATTTGACTTAGAACGCAGAAATCTCATTTTTTATCATAGCACCGCCTGAAAAATTGCAGAAAATATTGATGAGGTCGTATGAAAAGGTTACAATCAATGTTGCTGAGCCTTGAATGAAGGAGAATAACATAAAGTCCTTATATGTAGAAAGCATAGACCAAGAGAATAAAACAAAATATTCCATTGGCATTTTAATCATCACCAAGACCAAAAAAATAAAACAAAACATTCCGTTAGCCTTTTCATCATTCATTCATTTCACACCAGCTTTTTTTGTCGGGAGAGTCGCTGAGGCAAAAACCTTTGGATCCGAAATTTCTCATGGTTTCCAGCAACCTCCAACAGTTTTGATGGATCCACATCAAGACGGGCCCAAGCAAGGTCGAAGATGTAATCACGCCACCTGGTCGTCGGTTTACTGTCTGGTCGCTTTCTCGTGGGTGTATCCAGCAGGGCTATCCATGCCAATCTTTCGCAGGGCATTCTGATCACGTGGCCGAACCACTGTGCTGAGATCCCGCTATTCGGAGAAGGGGCTCCACATTCAGGGCTTCACAAATCTCATAGTTACGGGTTTGTTGGTCGTAGTTGAATGAAACTACGTTTGCTATGTTGCATACTATTTTGTAACGTTTGTATCCTATACTACAGTGGATATTCTCTATAACGTCACTTCATAAGATCGGAGAGAAACAGTCGTTAAGCAAGGGTTAAAAGTGTTTTTTCCTTAGGTGTGCCGCTTACTGTATCGTGTTTTCGCGTATACTCTGATAATAAAAACTGGAAAATCGTTTTTTCTTTATTTTGAAAGTTGTAATCAACGTCGTTCTCGGGATATCGAAATCTCTTGCAAGTTTTGCCGCTTTCGTACCATATTCGTTGTTGAACGAAACAAGGTTATCACACTTTTTTCGTAATGGGATACTGCTTCTTTTTGTTCAACAATGTACGCTCTGCTCCACCAACGCTATTGATCAAACTGACTACATTCGCAACAATCCCTAGTACTGTACAGTAAAACTCATGTAACAATTTGCCTCCCAGCTCTGATTGTTGACAGCTGGAAAGACATCGCTGCAGTAATGGTATTTTCTCACCCAGTGCATTTCGTTTCTTCGCAATAGGTTCAACGTTACACACTCCAGCCGTCGATAACTTAACTAATTGAATCCAGCTTACTTCTTTTCAAATTATCACCCCGATTCTGGCTGCGGTTGTAAGCACAACACTCAATCTCTCGCAAGTGATGACTCCTGCCTTAGGCTTCGTTTGCAGTTCCGCTGAACCTCTTTTGTTTCTTGTGATGTACATTTTAAACAAAGTAAAGGGAGCATATGTATCATTGTGGAAGCGTTTCGGTGTTCAGGAACTTGACCACAGCATATAACATCCTTTTCGTTATGTAGGCAAAGCTTGGACGTTAATGTGGGGCCCCACAAAATTGTATCTGTTCGGGCCACGCAGTTCCGATACTGCATTATTACTTGTGTCGAGAAATGTTTCATTTACTGTATTAAGTGAAAAATAAAAAACTTTAGTGAAGACAAGAACCAAGACCGTTTCTGCAAGACCGATTGAGCAAATTGATATGGCTCGGAAGAAACAGGAGTTGCTAAAGGTTCAATTAACTATAACTTTAGGCAAACATAGTAGCGCAGCAAGCTGAAAGAAAAAACAAAGGATTCGAGCTCCACACTTGTCTGGGCAGATTGGACGAGCAGCGCACATTAGATCGATAAAACACGTTCTGCGGCAAGCATGTAGAGAAGCTGACTTGGGAGCAATGGATGTGGTTGCCGAGGCTGCATTGCAGCAGGCCGCGGTGAAAATGCGTCTGACAATCATTACGTGATCGTGACAGAAAATTACACCACACCGAGGTTTATTAAAAGTACAGGCAATTCGGAGGCATCACGCTCCGTTTGCCCTGTGGGAACGTTTGCACGTGTGACCAGGTGGCCATTTTCCCAAGTTTTGGAAAACTTTTATATAGAGATGTTGTAGCGGCAAGGGTAAGTCTACTGCGGGAACGGTTGATAGACCCAGCAGATTAGACGCAAAAGCGGTTCGAAGTGAACATAGTTAAGTAAAAAAGAAAATAATGTTCGTTTTGTTCACCTAAAAACAATTAATTTGTTAGATTGCTTATTCTTTTCAACAGAGCCGGCCCTAGCAGATGCGGGGGCCAATGCAAGACCTGGGCGCGGGTCCCAATCCAAGACCTAAGCGCGGGGCACCTCTGAGCAGTGATGTTATGACGCCATCATGTTTAGTCAACCGTGATACGATCGTGGTAGAGCGCAAATATGCATTACAGCACTAACACGAGAATTGAGCACGTTTGCTAACGTTCGAGAGGAAATTTGCTAGTTCTGACGAGAGCGTTCTTTGTTAACAGTGAAATTTATGTGGCGTTTCTACTGAATTATCAAGGGCAAGGTGTATCTGGCAAAATGAATAATCTACCCAAACACATGGCGCGGGGCCCCCAGAGGCGCGGGGCCCAATGCAGCTGCATTGGTTGCTTCGATCGGCTTAAGGCCGGCCCTGCTTTTCAATTTTCATATTAAAATCCTGGTATATTGTTTTTGCAGACAAATTCGTCTCAACGTTTTGTTAACTTACCAAACAAAGACAAGAAAGCACATTTCCTCTTTTGCCTTCTGTGTTCCAAGATACAAAAGAATGTGGCAAATATTTATGGGAGTACTGTTTCTCTGTGGAAATACCATAGGTAGCGTTGCTTACTTTCACTGGTCTTTTTACTTCTTTCATGGCATGGGTGATGGTACCATTTAAAACTGTTGTCTTTGAATGCCAGCAAACTTTAACTTTTAGATAATAGTTAGCGATTTGCCACTGATGTGCATGCAGAAAACAAGATATAATGTACTTTTAACAATTACAGTTCTTGTAGCATCACATAAAAACGAACCTCGTTTTACGTAACCCTAACACTTTTTGTTCTTATTACTGTTAAAGGGTCAGATCAAGATTGCGAACTTCAAGGAGGAACTTGCGTCGAATACAGATACTACAAGTGCGCAGCAGGAGTTGAGACCAGTCTTTGCGACGACGATTCTAAAGGATGCTGCTTTGAGTGCGACTCAACTTGTGAGTTGGTACTTAGTGATAAAATGATGGCCGCAACAAAACGCTGCGTTACCTAACGCATCACAGCCCGCTTGGCAATTATCTTGGATATCATCACTTGTTTTATGAAAAGTCTCGTGTCAAAAAGTAGACCAAGTTGCTTATTGATCAATTTAGCAGCTAACGTTTCTCAAAACGATTTTAGATTGAAGAAAACTTACCTACAGAAATAAAACCTCTTCAAGGTTTGAAGGTGACCCTGTATAGGTTCAAGCGATAAATTAGTACCTCATAAAAAAAGATAAAAAATATATATTATCTATTAGATTTATCTCCTTTGACCGCTCTTTTATGTTTCAGGTGCTTTTAAACACACGTGTCGCTAAAATTCTTGCTGTATTTTTGAGTTAATTTCGCTAAAATAGAAAAACCGCGGTGGGTGCCATATAAATTTCGAGAATGGCATCCAAATGAGATTAACCCAAAATAGTTGTATATTTGTAATGTGGTACTATGTTTAAAAATTTTCACTTAATCAAAAATGCGAGGAATAAACTTTAATTCCACATCAGCTATCAATCGTACTTTCTTGTGTTGGTAAAGTTAGAACTAGGATCAAGACTAGCGTTAAGAAGAAAATTACCAACTGAAGCATTTTTGAAATGAAAAAGTTACAGTATGTGCAATTTTAAATACTGGATAAGTAAATCATGTGACGTGGTCTTAACGTTTCTCATAAGTTCCCTGCATCTATTAGAACAGTTTTAAATGACGTACAGTAGACTAGATAATGATTGACATGCTTCGCTTTAGAGAGTATTGCGCGAAATAATATTAAAAATTTGAGAAACCTAGTTTCAAATTCGAAATTTCAACAAAAATATGAGAAGCGATAAAGATTTTCATTTGTGATTGCAGGCCTGTTGTATGCTAACTATGAAAAAAATTGATTTTACTTTTTGAACAAAGTTCGTCACAGTTAGGGCCCGGCAACTGCGTATAGAGTAAGGTCGTCGAAAATTTTGAGCAAAAGTTGTTGAGATTATCTTGCTTACCCAGGCTCAGCGAACGAAGACAACTGGGCAACTTGCTGCGATTCTGCTTGCACCAGCACTGGAGGAGTGTGTCAGGACAACAGCAACTTCTGTTCCGGGTCTTACTCGTCAGGGACATGTGGTGGACCCAGCAGTCGGCAATGCTGCGGACCATCAAGTAAAAATTTTTCAAGCTGTATTTTTCTACAGTTAAATGCCACTTCTAAGCAACGCTATTCGTTTAAGATAGCTTGTATGATTTAAGAGACATAGAGCAGCAAATGTCGCACAAAACTTCGTTTTATATGCGCATTAAGTCGACCCCGTATCCATGCATTGCAACAATTTGTTTTAATCGGTGGACTTTACGCCATCGTTATCTAACATAAAGTATCTCCTTCACTCCTTTGCATGCATCGAAAGTGCAAAAAGTAAAATGAGAGAATGGCACGGGAGACGACTTTCGAAATTCCATCAGAATCCATAAAAATAGGGCTTTTTTCAGGCAAGACATAACATCTGCCGTATTCATTAAACAAGACTATTATGCCGAAATCGACAATTTGCCGCATTTTCTGTTTCAAGGTTATTCACCAACTGGCATCCGATCTTTACATAGGAATCATCTCGAAAAAGACTGCTTGCATTGCAAAAGAATGTGGTAAACAAAGAAACTAGCAAAAATATGCGTTGCCATAAGGGAGTTTAAGCCATCAACTCAGAAAGTTCCAGTGATATTTTTTTCTGCCACAAAATCAGATATGCAGTAACAACGGTTATAACGTTGCAAAGGTTGCCGCTGCAGCTCGTTAGAATACTTATTGTGTTTCGTGACCAAAAATATGTGAGCAGAAGCATTAAAGCATTATTTTTCCAAATATAATAATGGATGACTAAGGCGACGGACCACACAACGAATATTGTCCAAATTTTGCAAACGGAAGTTTTTACCCAGTGATATCACCATTGCTAGGTACAGGAAGATCTTTACAAATTGTCATCAAACCCACGAAAGTAGTTTCACCAATGGCAATAAAGTGTCTTAACATTGGAATATCTTTGTTCTTCCCAGAAATTTTTTACCATTTTCTTGTAATATCAAAGAAACTTTAGGAGTTTCTGCAGTCAGCATAGAAGATTTGCTCCATATCCTATAATTATTGCGAAAATTTTTCTGGGTCCACCAACCTCTCCCGTTTTCCATTAACACTGCAAGGGGGCGGCGTGAGGCCGGGTCTGATGGCCGAAAACAATCTTTTGCTTTTTTTGTATATGAAAGAAGCTTTTGTCACTTGACATATACCCCGCGCAAGCGCAGGAGATAAAGAGAACACAACTATGAACTGAAAGAAAAAAATGAAAGCAAAATTTAAATAAAAAATTCAACAACAAATTTGTAACAAGCAAATTCACTTATGAGTTTATTCTTCGTCACCAGTATAAGATTTCAAATGCATACCAGTACAGTCTTATCATTATTATGTAACTTCAACCGTCCGTTTTGCCAAGTTTGTAAGAACAGTATTTTCACCAAAGATAGACTGAATCTATAATCGAGTACAAGGCGATTGTGAATGTTTATGCGTTGTTCTCTTTTTTTAAAGAATTCAGCGTACGTGATTGTATAGACTATAGAGTGTTCATGGTGACACAGGCCCGTAACCATGGAGGGCGCAGGAGGGCGAATCCCCCTATATATAATTTTTCGCCACCCTTGGAAAAATGTGTTGGACGTAGTTTGAAAGTATTGGACAATGTTCAGAAAATTTGGGCCCCTCTCAGAAAACTCTTTCCCCTCCTGGTCTCCCTAGCTGGATACGAGCCCGTGGTGACATGAAACAAATTTTGTTTTGCAACTAGCATCGTAGTGTGTATGGTGGCCGGTTTGCGTCATGTAAAATTTTTGTTATATTTGAAAATAATCATTCCAAAAATTTTAAATTTAATTGGCAAAATATTTGAAACTAAATTTTTTTAGCAAACCAAATTTTTACCGTGAAAAAATTTCATAAGGAATATTAATTCTTTACTGTGCCCAATTGCTGCCCCAACCATGCGTTTCCCACTGAAATTTGCGAATAAAAGAATAAAAACTTTGTTCCTTATCTACTAGGTTGCTTTGCATTCCAACAATAAGGTCTAATGTGTTTAAAATGATATTTGTTGATATTGAGTTTTGAATTATGGCTATTCTTTTGGAAAGTGAGAATTACAAAAAGAATCGAAATGCTTCGTGAGGTGGCTTTACATTTCCCCACCTTGCAGGTAGATCAGTTTTAATCACAGTGGATAGATGTCATAGCTACAACGTATAATAGTAGGCCACAAGCATTAGGAAAGTTCACCGTGCATGTTTGCAATTATCCTTGTAGCAGACCTGGATAGGCTGTAAATGCTTCAGTTGTAGCACTTGACAACTCTGACACGAGTTAAAGGATTGCTTTCCATTTTCCAGTATTTGATGGGTTAGACTTGGGTTAGTATATCATTAAAAAAACATGACTGTATACTTCGTTGAGAAAATGCAAAGCAACATATACCGTCGAAGAAACAAGGCTAGCAATGATCTGCCGTATAAAGCGAACATGCAACGTCCAATGTCTTAGCATTGCTTATTCTCAAAGTGCAATGGAAAACACTTTCTTGGCGCAGTAGGGAGCAGTAAAAAAAGTCGTGATGAAAATAGTTCTTAGAAAAATCCTTTTAGGAAAAGTCCTTTTGACATTCAAATGATTTGCCAATTAAAATTTTGTTTTCAAAAATTAAAATTTTGTTTGTGAATACAGTTTGTTTCTTTTTTTTTGTATAAAGTTTTTTGAGGTATTTTCCTTAACTACATTATAACAAGATTGCTGCATGGCGCAAGCAGACCACTATACAGTATGATTCCAAATTGGCCCCGGAGAAAAAGATTCCACTAACAAACTGTATGTTGTGTTGAGACATTTGTTTAAAGAAATGGATCAATTTTATTTTCCTCAATGGAAGAGAACAGCTTGGATCGATACACTTCTGCTATTTAGGTGACTAAAATTTCATTCAGTGCCTGTAAAGTTTGAATTTTCAGCTTGCCAAACCCGGGACCCGAGGTGGTGAGAAGATGGGTTTTTAAGCAATGGATCTCACCCCCATTTGGTCGATAGGCTCAGCCTGTAGCCCCGCACCCAAATTGACTTTAAATTGTACCAAATTCTCTCTCGTCTTTGAATGGAACTAAAATTCCTTATGAATGCAAGACCAATTTTGTGATCTCCGAAATATTTATTACCACGTGGTATTTTGCATGAAATGCCACTCGCTCGGCTGCGGGATTATGTGTTGTTAAACCGCCACTTCAGTTCAACAATTTTCTCAAATTGAGTTTGATTGCTGGTCATTTTCACACGTTTAGAAAAAAGACAGGAAGGAGGCCGCACGATGACTAATCATAAAAAGGGTCGCAAACCATAAAAGGCTGAGGAACACTTCCTTAAATAATTACGTTACAATACGTTTATTAAAGCTTGGAAGAAACTTCACCTACAAAACAGTCTACATTTACCACATCCAAAACAGGACAATCTGCCTTGAAAACTCTGAAAATGTAGAGAAAACAATCAGGAAACACATTAAAGAATTGGTACATTTTCGCATTCAGTGACAAGAAACCACCTACGGGATCATACGATTGTTTTTATTAGCTTTTCTATTGATGAAGCAGTGTGACATTTTCATTAGAAGAAAGCCTTTATTGCGGATAAACCAACCATTGGGCAGGCATATTTAATTTGAATGAACCACACTTCGTTGCAAAAATATATGCAACATTATTATGACCAATGAAAAATGAAAAATCAGTAAGCGATCAATTGAATTAACCTGGTTATGCTTGGCTTTAGATTGTATAATTCACATTTCTATGCAAAAACATTGCTTTGCTTAAACTCATCAGCAAATTGATAAGAGCATGTTCAAAGGCTGAAATTAATCGCTTGAAAAAAGGGAGGCAAGTATATAAGACTTACCTTCAATCAGCAACAGCATGGATTGAGAAAAACAATAACAGAACAAATCGTTGTTGTGTATTTTTGGCGATTTGTTTTCGTTTTTTTCAAGATTTACTCGATTAATTTCATGCAACCATTACCGTTTTTGTGCGTAGATTGTACATTGAAGACGTACTCGTCTGCTAATGTTCAAGGATACAATGGATTGACAATCCAAGTTGATGACGGTTTCGAGTCATCGATGGATGCAATCAATGGATATGCTCAAGACTGCGGCGTCACGGTAATTGTTCACTTCTTCGTCAATGTACTTGCTTACATAGAACGTTGTTTATCTTTCGTGACATCAAAATCACGACTAACTACATCATTTTGGGCAATCCCAAACATTTGCTACTCAACACTCATAAAATACGACGAGACGTGTCTCGAGACTGAGACCCAATTATTCTAGATTCCATTACCGCGTAAGTATAGACTGCTAACATACACGTGAGGGTTTCTCAGGTCCCATTGAAACAAATAGGTTTGACATTTGAGAATACCCTACCACTTTACAGGTTGCCTGTGATTATCTCATTCGTTGCAGCCTCTGGGTTGTGGAATGGGATGGGATACTTTTTCTGGAAATGCATGATATTTGTGAGACTTCTGCATGTCCAGAAGCACCTTGCCACCTTGTTCCGAAAGGATAGACATTTGCTGTTTATCTGTTTATCCTTTCTATCCCACTTACTTTTGTTTGTTTTTTAGGAGTATGTCACTCTGGCATCTCTCTGCTGAGACTTCGCATGAATTGTGGAAATAATATCGAGTAGCCTAATTGGATTCGATTTTATGTTAATTTATAAGTTTTTTGAAATTTGATTCTAGATTTGAAAATTATATTGGTGAACTGAACAACGGACAACATCCGACAACTTTGGTGACCTTAATAACATTGAAACAGTTGTATTAGTCAAGCAGACACCGAAAAGCAATTTTCAGAAAATTAACCAAAGTGAATGAAAATCAACATAACAGAGTAGACAATCCACTCACACCAGCAGATGCAGAGTGATTTAACGTACTGCTTCACACAACAAACGAACAGGCGCGCACCTAATCAAGATGCCAAGTAAAACACTCTGGGTAAGTAACAGCACTGGGTGGTCGAAGAGCAAAAATCACACCAAATCACAACCCACCCCCTCACAATAAGGCGAAAGCAAGCACTTATATAAATGCGAAATCAACTGCAGCGGTAACACAGCGGAGGGACTCCTTTATAACTTTTGTTAGAGCGTTTCAGTCGCAGCGTGCGTTCCGGTGACTTGGGCACGAGTTCGTCACGCGCTAGCACATCTTGAGGAGGAGATGGATAGTTGTTCAGATCGCGTGCATTATTGGTATTATCCTCCGAATAAGAAACAACGCCTTCTACCAGAACTTGTTCAGATTGACACCGGGGAGGATAATTAACATCTGGCTCGACCATTGACACTTGTGGACAAGGCACTAAATCACGTAACTCACAGTAACTTTTTACGGCTCCCAGGATAACGAATGCGGGCAATTGTAGAATTAACATTGACAACCTCGACCTCGTCGACAAGTGGCTCATTTTTACTGGCCCGTACAAAAACGTTTCAGGTAAACTGTATACGTAACTGACAGCTATGACGGCAATGATTCACCAGAAGACGAACGTCGTTGCACATTGAAAAAACGCGAGGTGTTCGTGGCAGTGCAAAACGAGCGTAAGAAAAGCATTCCATCCTGTAGAACAACCTCCCAGTGAGATAAGGGCAATTCTGTCGTTTAACGCCAGCCGGATAGCTTTCCAGACGGTTCAGACCGTTCGCTCAGCCTGGCAATTTCCAGACGGATGGTAGACGCTGCAGAAACTGGAGGTGATACCCAGTGTTGCCACTTCTGATGCTTCAGTATCAGATCTGATGTTTTGAGTGAAATTTCTAATGTCTGATGTTTTGGCAACAAATCTGATGTTGACTGAGCTGTTGTTTTTTTCCAAAATGTTCTATACTATTAGGATGAAAATGAGTTAGATTTATGATTTTTAAGTTTCTTTCATCAATTTCTCACTCTCATGTGTGCTTGGTAATTGTTCCAAACTGAAGAAGCTCTCTTCATTGCGTTGGGAATACCGTTATGAAAAGTTATGCATAAATAACGTAGCTCATAAACAATACGTTACGCATAAATAACCGAGTTTTACATTTAATGACGATACTTCTCTCTGTTTCGGATTCAACGCGCGCTATTGCACTTTGTTAGGTATTGGTAATGGAAGCATTTAGCTCATATTAAACTGCAATGTAAAAATCTGATGTTAACTGATGTTGAACAAGGCAACAATCTGATGTTAACGCGACTGATCCCAGTGGCAACACTGGTGATACCTCTTTGAAGCAGGTAGGTATCTCTTTACTCGCTCGATGTGAAGGCAGGTCTGTTGTCTAAATGAATGGAACTTGCGGTGCCACACAAGGTGAAAAGCTCGTCTAAACATCGTACCACAGTCATCGCAGTCATATCCTTGCAGGGGAACGCAAAAGGAAAGCGTGAGTACGCGTCTATTACAATTGCACAGGTCCTTTCAAATCCAAACTCAAACATTCCATCAGCTTCATAGCTTTGACTATAACGTTGCTTTGCAACGTTGTGAGGTCATTGCCCATTTCGCCACAGTGTTAAAAGATTAACGGAATAATAATGTCCTTCACTGGAATAAATAAGGTGAACTTCAGAATTAATTTGCTGGTGGTTCAAACAATTGCTTTGTTTTGTTTGGAGTATGGAACTAAAGAAATAACCTTAATGGAATGACTAAAGAATATATACATATATATATATATATATATATACTTAGGTTGAATGCAATATGAAGTTATTGCATGGATTTCAGGTGAATAATGTAAAAGCAATCAACTTTTGCATCACAATTTGATGTCTATGGTGGCATTTGTGGTGATGTTCCACTCGCATAAAATGTCATTGAAAATCGCGATATCCTAAAGATATTATCGACACCATCTGATTTCATAGCGATCACGCAGCTATATCATGCACCAACGTCCATAAAATACACACGCAAAACCAATGGTTAACACACCAAAAAAGTTAAAATGGCATCTTAACGCTGAAGCAGACAGCGAATTCTGACTCGTCAATTCACTGTAATTATGTGCGTTTGCTGCCACAGTTTTTGTTTAGTTAATTTCGCTGTATGACGTTCTATAAAAACATGTGAAATATTTTGATAACAGTGGATAAAACAATACGTTTCTGCCTTTTTGAACACTTTTTGAAAATATTTGACTTCAGTGGAAATGTTTGAAACATAATCAAGTTTCGCTTTTTAATTTGTCGTGCAAGCCAGTGGTGAAGTTCGCTGCGGAACAGATATCATTCTTGCTATGTGAAGTGTTCAATGTTCTGACGATGCAATTATCCCATGCATACTGCTAAAGCAACTCCGTTCGCAAGTCATTAGGTCTGTAATGGTACACGTACCATCACATGCGGAAAAGCAAAATTGGCGCCCAACGTTGCGCGTTGCGTTGCAATTGGGACTTGATGACTTCCTGAATTGATTAGTTGAAACGGGCGTGAGTAAAGAGAATACGATAATAAGTCATGAAGCCCTGGTTGAGCGCAACACATAAGAGGCCTTACGAATCTACGGCCAAGACGAGGGAAGAACAATCAGTTGAAGGAGGGAGTGATGTAATGGTACACGTACCATCACATACGGAAATCCCCAGAAAAATGATGCTATGGCGCATGCAAGGGAATCACCTGATAAAGAGAAATGCACCACAAATAAATATCGAAGCTAGCTGAAAAGTATGTAATACCGGGCAGACCTAAGCAGCATAGAGTGATCATGGCATGTGATCTCTATTGCTGCTCTATCGTGGAAGGCTTTCCCCGTGTACTACTTGGCGCTACGCAAAAGGTCCATGCCACATTGGCTACCAATGAGTGCTCTTATTTACTGCACTGATCGTGATTCTCTGCTTACGAGGATGAGCAGACTTGCATATATAGCATTTTGCTGCGCAGCTAAACAATGACATCATACTTTCTTGTTTCATCATTGCCTTTTATGTATTGTGCACATCAACTTCACTTTTTAAAGTCTGATCGAAAACACTTTAGAATATGTTGCAAGACCACCCAGTTTGCATTCAACCTGTGTTTCAGATGCTTAACACACTCGATGACTCTGCTGCTCTCTGCTTCTTAAGAGTATGATTAAGTCGGTATTATCCTAAAGCTAATTGAGACCGCAAATGTAAAAAAATCTAATTTCCAATGCTTTTGCAAAGTAATTTCGACAGCATGCATACATAAGATTTGTGAAATATCTTTCACCACGTTTGCCTCAACACAGTTTTACCACATACATTATCCCCTCATGGCTTAAACGTAGTTATGAACAATTTATGTTGGATTGAACAATTATTTCTTTCCATAAGTATGAGATTTTGATTTGAAGAGCAAATGACAAACAAGCGTTATGCCGCATCGCGATTTTGATCTATTGGTGAAGATTTTGAAACATCAACACGTTTCAGGTTTGGATACTCCGTGCTTTTAGAGAAGAACAGCAGAACCTTGATGGCACTGTGGCTCCACCAACAACAACTTCAAATCACGTAGTAGGACATGCCATGGATATGAATGTGGATACCCCAGAGGGATGGTGCAATTGGGACTGCTTGTATGGTACGTATGAGTTAGCATTGCAAATAATACACAAAATAAAAAAATGCATTCAAGCAGTGGCACGCAAAAAATGTTAGAATGCAGAAAGAAAATGAACTGCGTTGTTTGGTCACTAATAGGACAATACGAAGTAGTGCATCACCATTGAACAATAATGAGATACAGGTAGTCAAACATTTCTCTGATATAGATCCATGGTTGTAGTAACGGTGTACATGCCAAGGGCAAAACATTGCTTTCTCTTTCCACATTTTTGAGTTGTTCCTTCCGTCGCTGGTGACGACACTTACTTTTGTTTGCAGCTGGGTACAACTCCTACGCGGAATGCTTCGTGCAGAAAATCATAAACGACGAAGTACTTGTATGGGTACCATCCGACCCCGTGCATATTGATGATGATTTGAATGCGCAGCACTACTCCGAATGGGAAGATCTTTACTACAAACACCAGGCAGCCTGTGGTTAACAAATCATATCGTGAAAGACGCAAAAGCAACAACGATATTAATAAATTAAATAAATAGATCGCAACTTTGCACGAAGTCAAGATAGTTTCTCAGCTTAGTGATGTTCTGCATGTATCTACTGCTGCTACAAACAATACTATCTTCACACTGTTTCACGCCGTTCTTTCAAACCCGCAAATTCATAACATGCAGTGCACCCGCACGTTTCAGATCAATTCATTTTATTAGAAATGTTGGGATCAGTTAAAAATGAAATGGCATTTGTCTAAATTTATTCGTTGGTGAAACCGGCATATACTGTAATCTAAATCATTTTTGTTGGTAACTAAAATTCCCAAACGCAACTCACTGCTGTGACCCAAACTGCATTCTTTAGGCAAAGCGTCATAACGACCTCAAACCATTTAACGACCCGATGAAAACGCAAAAAACAGTTTCCTTGCAATTTAAACTTTACATTTAAAAGTAATTTGAAATCAAAGAGAAAGATTGCCGTTACACTGATTGATACCAAGAGCGTGATCCAGGAGTTAATAAAAAATAGGCGACAGCGATAACATTTGATTTAAAAGTAAGTTTAAAAAACGCATCACAGTCGACGCTTTTCATTTGACGCAGCCGTGTTGGTCGGTTGAGACTTACAAACAGTGTCAGCATATCACCCCTGAAGGGTGATAGGTGACAGTTATCAGTACGGAGAAAAACGAAAGGTGTTCTGTTGGTTAAGCTGTTGACGTAATCGCCCGGTACGTTGATTACAGCGCATGTGTGCACTTACAGTTACTCCGGCAACATACTGCAAGAGAACCTACCTTACGTTTTTAGGCAAGCGTTAATTGCCGATAAATTTTGGAGGAAAAGTTTTACAGAACTAGATTTGATTCATAGGTTTACAAATTTTCAGTAATGTTGAAATGACCATAACAACGACGTATAAAATTACTCTGTTGTGCTGTAGCTGCTCGACAGTGTCAAGATGGGCAAACGTTGGGCGATGACAATGGGGTTTTTCTAATATTATTTCATGAGTAACTTCACAATACTTTTCATGTTCGTACCTTATTCTTTTCGATCCTTTGCTTTATTCTGTTTGTCGCCAACGTGCACCAACATGTGGGCTAACCTAATCAGTTCTGATCGGTTTCATTTTGAATAAAGTATTCTTCTGAACTTCCTGAAAGAAGATCAACTTATGTTCATATGTTTAATGTCTGCAACTCCGCACTAAACGAAGCAAAACTAACGCACACATGACGCTAACAAGGAACACACACGTAGATGGCACTCACGCAGTTACGTAGGATCTTAGTAAGTTTTCGCACAATTGTATGCTGCTGTAATAAGGTCCAAGTAGACTGCTTCATAACGTGCAGTGCGGAAGGCTGCGAAGGACAGAGGGTCCTTTGGCTGCTTTCTTACTTTTCCTAAGAGCAAACAGTTTAGTTGACGTTTAGTTTCTTCACAAAACAATATTTTTTGTCATATTCTGGGTGACGGCAAATGGTGGAAAAACGAAGTCTGAAATTTGCTTCTTGTCGGGGTGGTTGGAATAAACGCTCTTGACCAAGAAGCGCTGCGGCAATTTACTCGGTGGCCTTAGGTCGAACGCCCAACCTTCCACTTGAGATTCGGACACTCTACCTCTGGCCTATCACCGCGAAAAATGTTTTTGGCACGATGTGCTGCGTTCAACCCTTTACTGACCGCAAAGCCACTATTGTGCCAGTGACTTTGTCTAGTCAGAACTTGCCGACCGATAGAGCCAGAGAGCTGATCAAAGCCTGTAAAGATGCGGAAAATCTTGTAGTTTAAATATAAAGAAATTGGAAAGTTTGGATTTACGTTTTTTGTGAGTGACGTCACAATGGGATAGGTTTACACATTTTAAGCCGAGGTCACCGGGCTCTGGGCGCCAACGCCAAGAGACAACTTTTTTGACTCAAGGTTTTATTGGAAACTAGGCTATAACACGAGCCTTTATACCTTTGATTGACTTTCTAGCGTTTATGATTCAAAAAGTATGGTTAAAAAAACAAAATTTTAGTTAAAAATAAAATCTCGAAAACGGTAACCTTCGCCATTTTAGCTGGAGGCCATAACTCGCCAACCGATTGAGTTAAAGGGTCGTTCAAACCCTCTAAAGATGCGGGATGTCTTGCACTTTCTTTAAAAAAGAATTTGGGAAGTTTTGGATTTGAAATTTTTTGTGGGTGACGTCATATTAGGGGTAGGTTTAGATTTTTTTGGTTACGTCATCGAGCCCTGCGCCCCAACCCCAAGGAGCAATTTTTTTGTTTCTATTTCAAAAACTTAAACAAAAATCCGCATCTTTAAAGCCCTCGATTGGCTTTCTAGCGTTTCTGGTTCAAACGTAAACGATAAATTATATAACTAATGCCCTAGGCAAGGGGATTAATCAATTAATTTGTATTTTTTTATGTCATAACTTGCTAACCACAAACGCTAGAAGGACAATCAAGGGCTATAAAGATGCAGATTGCGGATTTTCGCAAATTTCTTATCGAAAAATATAAACAAAAAAATGTCCCTTAGAGATGGGGCTCAGGGATCGATGACGGGGGCCAGAAAAATTTAAACCTACCCCTAATATGACGTCACCCTACAAAAAAGCTGAAATCCAAAACCTTCCAATGTTTTTAATCGAAAATAGAAGACCTTCTGCATCTTAGGACGGTTTGAACAGCTCTCTAGCTCTATTGGTCGGTAAGTTTTGATAGAAGAAAATCACTGGCACAATAGTGGCTTTGCGGTCCTGAAAAGGTCAAAGAGAACAAGCGGTGGTTTTTCTTCAGGATGCGACGATGAACTATTATTATACAGTATGTTGACAGTGGCATAGCCAGCCCAAAAATTTGGGGGGAGCCAAAAATTTTGGGGGGCGACGAAATGTTTGATTTTCGGCCAATAACGCTATTTTGTTTGGAAAAACGCTTCTCAAAACACAAAATGACTATATTTTCACAAAATTTGGGGGGGCATGGCCCCTTTGCCCCCCCTGGCTACGCCTATGTATGTTGACCAACACGAACGACGATGAATTTGGCGAAAACACTTGATCTTGCGTCAGTGCCGTCAAGAAAACTAAAACGTTTGTAAATAGGTTTTATTGTCAGTAGCGAACTGATCAATTGGAACGCACGAACCACAGATCCGTATCTTAGTAAATATTTAATAATCATCACATTCAATCACAACTGAAAGTTCATGGATCAGTTGTTGCAATGCATAAAACCGTTTAACAGACAAAATAAATCGTGAACATAATGCAAGTCAGCAAAATCCATAGGAATTTGAAAAACTTGGTCAATGATAAGCGCAAGTAAACTATTGTGTCACAACTAACTCCAAGAACTAAGTAATGACAAAATCCTGCGAGAATGGCCGATTAATTGCTTTCAGAGGAAAGGGGATATTCAAGCTCCAGAGAATCTTGGCGAAGAAATGCATGCCAGAAAATTTTGGCATGTGTTTCCCGCGCAGAGAACAAGATTTCGAGCTGCCGCAGATTTCTTTTGGCCGATGGGAGGGAAAATATCGTCCGTTCTGCCCTTTTGACAAAAAAGGAAGAAAAAAAGATAGCGTAAAACATAGCCCCACCTTTTCAGGTGCAGTTTCATGTCTGCTCATGCAGTAGAAGACCTCTCCCACACAACTGTGCCCACAGCAACGTTTTGGTATCCCTGTTGTTGCAAAAGCACAAACGGCCCAGCCGGATAGTCCCACGGTTTTAAATTTGGGCAATTACTAACATAAAACGCGCAATATCAACCAATACTATCAAGCATCGATGATCAATTACGTGAACAAGGTCAAAACCATCGCCAGCAAGTGTTCAACAAGGGAGCTTTGGAATTGTGCAGTGGGCTTATTCCGAAAAACTACATCTGTGGTAGTTTAGTGGACCTTGTATGCAGCTGAAATGCAGTTACGAGCATTAAGTGTTAGTTCAAGATTCTATTAAGCACGGGATATTTCAAAAACAAAAAAGCATGAAGTAGTAAATTAATATTTTTTTAAATATTGGCGAACGAAACAGAACGATCATGGCGTGGAAGTTACAGTGTCAAAGTTTGCAAAATGGTTGGCTGCAGCTGGCAATTTATTTGTAAATAAACCAAAATAAATTGGATAATCATGGAGGTAGAATATTTGACCATGATAGTAGGAGCGCGAAGTTGTTCGCCTTTTTCTCTTTATTATCTCAATATTTTGACATCACGAACTTTGTTAAGTAAAAAGACAAAGTGGAAACTTTTTGTTCAACTTGTTTCACACATGTCTCACAAACAACACGCCCTAAATGTTTCCTTTAAAATGGGATGCATCCCCTTGTATCCGCCCTATGGCGCGAAATTCCTTAGTTGTTAGCAGGGCCGGATTTCTGGTGTTGAGCGCCCATAACCTACAGAAACTTTGCCGCCCTCTTTTCACCCAAGGGGCAAGTTATGTCCGTGCCGTGTGAGTGCCGAGGGTACGACCATTCAAATTTTGAAAAATTACACTTAAATATCGATTTTATTTCAATAGGAGAGCGGCTTAACCTCGTAGTCGTAGCAAGGACAGAATCTCCGTAAGTTTTCTGTAGGCATGTCTGCTTGGTCTTTTTCTTTTATTAGACAGTTTTAATTGCCAATCAAGATTACAAAATACTGATGCCCAGCAAATTGGTGGGTAGCCTAACTTACAGTAAGTCACTGCCTCCTCACAGTCACCGAAATACATTGAAACAGGAAAGACATACAAGCATGCAACACTGGAATTGGTGCTGCAAGACGTCTGAAGCAAAGCAAGTCAAAACAAACTTTCGAAAAATATTTGCCGCCTCTGGAAATTCTGCCGCCCTAGCATATAGCGTCTAAAGCATGTATAAAAAGTCGGGTCTGGTTGTTGGAAGCTAGCCCGTGTGCAAAGGATCCCGGCAGGTGCGCAACCAGAGGGGGCATTTGGGGCGTCTGCCCCCCACCCGAATATTTCAAAACATTGCATAGCAATTTTGACATTTGCAGAAACTTTCAACGAATAAGGATTAAATTTATATTCTAATCATTTTTTCGAAAAGTCTTGAGTTTCTCTTTGTCCTACTGGTTAATTATCTCCTTACAAGGTTTATCTGAAGACAGGCCATCTGATCGAAATTTTGTAAAAAATTGGTATGTAACCACAAATATGCTGGAATTGTTAAAACTTGGGAGATTGTTTAAAATGTTGGCATTTCTAAGGCATTTTTTATCCTTTTGTTCGTGTACCACTTTTTTCTAAGACAGGCCTCAATTTGACCTCATGAAACTTTATAACATACGGATACTGCTGAACAGTGCAAACCGCTGGAACTTTCAAAACCGCTGGAACTTTTAATAAGAGAAATATTGACATGTTGGTTGTATTAAAAAAGGTTTGTAGTCACGTGAAACCGCTTGTTCTTCTACGGACTTTTGATTATTTTTGTTAGGGGAAAAACGGATCACCATTGTTAACGTAGTACAGGAGTGGGCAATTAATTTGGTTCCTGGGCCAATTTGAAAAGGCCATGTATAGCGGAGGGCCGTACCTTCTAATGACAATTGAAGCAAGTCTTGGTTCAAGTTAGGCTTAGCCCGAACGTTTACTGTGATGAGTTGGAGGATATTTCAGATTTGAAGAGTTACTTGATGCTTCCCCGGGTCACTGTAAACCCTGTGGCCGGGCACACGTGGCCCACAGGCCGCTATTTTCCCAACCATGACTTAGTAGCCTACATTTCTTAAAAACGTTTTTAATTGCATTTTCGGTTTAAAACATGATAGTCTGTAACTAGTTTAGCGTGAGTATTGTTTCACGTTTTGCGTCTTCCTGGGTTGGTACCAGCACCACGGCAAAAAAGGTTTAGTAAAGTGTCATATGAGTGCTAGTCAAATGCTGATCGCACCTACATACTACACCACTTTGGCTCCAAATAACGCTTTACCAGACCCTAACTTTTGCAGCCAGTGCAAGCCCTAAAAACGTATAGCCTTAATCGTTCTTCTAAAGACTTTCACACAACTCGTGGGTGCCAGAAAACCGTTTTGACCCAAACGCACCTGATCGGTTATACGTCAAAGACACAAGACACCTGATTCAATTTCCCCGAAATGGTAGCATTCAAAGATCCCCTCACTCTTGACATAAACTATCTCTCAAGTTTAGGATCTTCATTTGGGATAGAAATTCAAACATATCCTAGAACAGGGGTTCCCAAACTTTTTCTGACCATGTATCCCTTCAGCATATCGACAGATGAGTATGTGCCCCTAAACTTTGTCATGACAAAAAGGCTAAGTGAAATCACAAAAATCCACTGAATTTTTAAGAGAACTTTTAGATTTTTAGAACTATAAAGGTAGACTTCGTTTTCATTTCTCAGAGTTAGTTTGTGGCAGCTGTGCAATAAAATGTGTCACTTCAGAAAGGCAAATGTACCCCTAGGGGTTAATGTAGCCCAGGTTCGGAACCTTTGTGCTAGAAGAATAGGGCGACAACAATTTTGCTGAAACAAGGCAAAAAGTTAGGTAGGTTTACTAGTAGCCTATACATCTGCCACACAAAAGCCATGACTGCACTAGTTGAGTACGGAAACAGATGTTTGTATTAGGCTACTAATTTTTACTCTGTCCTGATCGTTCAGTCTGTATGTTAATTAAAACTGAGAAGTTCTCATTTTCGAGAATGTTGCGAAAAGAAATTTATCTGTGACCGTTTGCGAAAAAGTTGTACCACGGTTGAATAAGTACTATGACGTCATTGAATGAAATTTCATGATAATTGCTCCCCCCGAAATGAAGAGCTGCTTACGCCCGTGGATCCCGGCGATTTCTTTATCATTGATTGGTCTTGGTTGAGCATAGAGCTTCGAAAAATCTTCTAGTTCCAGCCATCTGGCCAATTGCTCTTTCATGTCCCCACAAAGCTCTCAGGTGACCGGAGCAATATCCACCTTGATTCCATCGCAAAAACAATGAAAATACTACCTATGTTGGACGTTTTTTGGATCTGCGAGCAGAGTTGAGTTGAATTTATTTGGCGAAAATTAAGAATTTCAAAGACGAGAAAGAAACCATAGCAATTGCAAAAACGCCAGGGCACTGAAGAAGCCGGAAGGTTATCGAGTCGTTGCTCCTTGACTGAAGGATAAAGGTGTATAGCAAGCCAAATTTACATCGAATCGTATAGCCTATGTGGGAAAGAGCTGCCTGATGATCAACACAATTGCGAAGGGAGTGCTGGGTGGCAACCGGTCGCTCTCGGTGGAACAGGTGCTCAGATCCGCAAGGATCTGTGCGTGGCAGAGAAAGTATAAACCCAGCAAAAATGAAACACCGCCCGGGTTGTCATAACCCTTTCGCATCGGGCAAGCTCTACAAATATTTGCAGCGGTTGTAGAATAAGGATGAGTCATGCAATGCAGCCATCATATTGTTGGAATGGAGAGGCTGGAAGCTCCTGGGGTCGGGTATTCTGAAGGTCCCGTATTCGAACTTCATCGACCACCAGAAGTGATCCGCTGAGTCTAACGCGCTGCTCCTGCAAAACAAAAGAACACCAGCAGCAACACACAAAAAACAAATCACACAACCACGCACACAAAGAGATGAAATTTCAAGTGTAGAAGTCACGGGAATATGTACAAGCGGAAAAGTTAAGTTTGCTGTAAAGAGAGGACTGAGGGCAAATTTGGAGTGCGAAGCATCAACACCATTTACTCAAACTTAATACACGGCGATTAGGTTGTCTCTATAACGTTTTTTGAATGTAAATGAGGAAAGCTCATACAAGGAGGGATAAATACAGTCCCAGATTTTGGGGCTAAGATGTTTTAAAGATCTTTTTCCGTATTTATTTGATGCTGCTTGCCAGAAGAATACTCCCCGTGTAGCACTACGGGTTGCATAGGAATGAATTTGATTCAAGGGAGTAAAGAGTTGCTTAAAATTGTCAGGTGGGTTGCCGGAGTGAATTTTATGCATAATCTTACCTATCTCCAGATTATATATGTCATCCATTTTAAGGAGGTCAAGATACTTGTATAGTGGGTCTAACTTGGATCTAAAGGAGCTATAAGTCATAGCTCTTATTATTTTGTTGTGCATACATTCAACCGTCGAAAGCTTGTCTTACCGACGCCACCCCAAGCTCCAATTGCATATTGCAAATGACTGTAGACCAGCTATATCCAACCCAAATGACTTACTGAGCCAAAAGGTATATCACTATCTTGACCAGAGCCGCACATTGAGTGACATATTAATGAGGGCCGCACATTCAATGGCTTACTTTGATCTTAACAAACTAAATGTAGCTTAAGCTAATGTCCTGAAAGCGTTCGAATCCTAACTGCAATGGTAACAGACACGATAAAGTGAAACTGAGGACGACCTGCATCAAAAATGTCAAATTCAAGATTATCAAAATAATATAATATCTTTTGTGTGTGGCCATGCACTGTTGGGTCTGAAATGTATACGACCAGACACAATGCACTTTAGGTACCGCATTTATTCAAGTTGGTTCATGCTAGTACCAAGGCACATCCTGGCAGTCTCTTAGAACTGCTTAACATGCCTAATTCTACCCGGAATATTGACACATAGCGGTTTTCATATTGAATATTTTATTGAGACACACAAACAGTCGTCTATCAGGTTCAATTCGCAACGTATACTATTGTATACCCATTGCTGAATTGTATATCATCTGACACAATATTTTCTTACACTTTTAGTTTTTCATTCAATTCAACAGAATTTAATTTAGCTTAACATTTTAGTATATAGAATTGCTAAAATTGTTAATTCTAACGGTAACTATGGAAAACATAACTTACTTGTAGTCTTCAATGTCATTCCTTGTAGAAATGGAAGAAGTCATCAACATCGTTATACTGAGCTTTCAGGAAGTCAGGTAAGAAACGAACATGTCTAACTAATGGTAGAGTACAAAGTGAACCAAGTGTAGCCTGTATCCCACAGTAGTTACAGTGCACAGTTTGCCTTTTTCCTTTGTTTTCTTCTTCTTTATGGCAAAGTACAAAGTAAATCAAGTGTAGCTTATAGCCCACAGTGGTTCCAGTGCACTTTTTGCCTTCTTTCTTCGTATGGTACCTGTAAAGGGTGGGAGGCCGTTTCAGATCACTCCGGCGTTTGGGCGTTGCCCTTCGGCTTTTGATAGCTTATGTTGATAATTTGCTAATTGAGTGGGTTCTTTCCAGGGTGTTTCTACTGGAAGCTGTCTTCCTGTGAAAGTCCTGGTCCAGAAAGCTATGTTTTAGTTTGTCTATTATGTGTTGTACGCAAATGTACTTGTCACAAGTTGTCATAAGTTGTATGGAATTTCTTGGTGGTTTGTTTCCCTTGGTGAAGCACCCTATCTGCATTGTGCAGGTACAAAGGTGTTTCACTCTCTCTTTATCTTGTATGGTTATAACCTTGTTTGAATGTTAGTTTATATTAACATTGCTTATTTGGAATTTCCCATTTGCTGCATTGTCTTGCAGTAAGCTGCAATTATTTGCTGGTTGAATGTAAATTGTTCTTTTTGCAGTCCATTCGAGTCCAAAGGTCGTTCTTGCCTTTTCACAGGGTTTGTGCTTTAGCCTTTTCGACTACTAGCTTCGTATGTGTTTGGTCCATATTTTCATCAATTCTGTCTTCATGTATTTCTTCTTTGAAATTGTTTTGTTGTAGAATAGTTCCTACAACAATAATGACAGGCTGTCAGTATGTAGGATACTTCTACTACAGCGAAAACCTAAACTGGGCCGCAGGCTGGACATAGCTTTAATTTTTACAGTAAAGTCATGAAGTCGCTTGACTCTGGGACCTATAAGCATGTAAGAAGTTTTCGAATAATTTAGAGACAACATGTTAAAGCACATCCATTCATCTACTTTCTGTAACTCAGTATTGTATTAACTAGTTTTTGCAATCCTGTACAATCTCCGCTTGAAATAGACAAAACAGTATCGTCAGAAAAGAGAGTAGAGTTGAATGCAGATGCTTTTGGTAAATCATTTACATGTAGAGAAAAAAGCAAGGGTCCAAGTGATGACCCCTGGGGTAACCCTGGGTTATTTCAAGCATAGATGATCCATAGGCTCCAACTACGGTGTACTGCTGACGTCCCTGCAAGTAACTAGCCAATAGTTTAAGGGGTAAGCCCCCAGTCCCGTAAAAGGTATCCAGTTTCTACATATCATGATCTATAGGCTAGTTACTTGCATCTATGGTATCAAATGCTTTTGACAAATCACAGAAAACAGGACTGGTTGTAAAACCATCTTTAGCACTCTGCAGCAGGTTTTCATGCATGTCATATACTGCCAAGGAAGTAGACATCCCACTTCTAAAACCGTACTGATCTGTGGAAAACATTTTGTTCTGTTCTATATACGAGTACAAACGCTTGCAAATAAGTTTTTCAAAAATGTTGTTAATTGGTGAGAGCAGGGGTATTGGTCTGTAATTCGTACATACATCTTTTTGACCACCTTTATGAATTGGGACAACCTCTGCACACTTCAGACTTTGAGGGTATATTCCCTCTTTTATGCAGATGTTAAATATTGGCTCTATAAAGGATGATAAGACATTCTTAGACAGCTTTAGAATATGAATTGGTATATCATTTTGCCCGGTGCTTTTAGATTCTATTAAGCTGTTGATTACAGCACTGACCTCTTCAGTAAAAGTATCATGTAACACAAATGACTGTCCAGGTCCACTGCATACTACAGGGTAAGCACTGATGTTAGGAGGAGGAATTATGCTTGCTAGCTTTTTTCCAAATGAGACAAAATAATTGTTGACTATAGTGGCCATTGTGTCATGGTTGCAAGTATAGGTAAAATTTACAGTGTCAAAGAGTTTTTCTGGAGGGGACAGTTCATTTGCTTTTGAGTCTAAGAGGTTATTAATTAATTTCTACATTTTCTTGGAGTCACTGCGATTAAGTGAATATCGAAGTGCAAGCGAAATAAATTTGTTCAGCTTGTAGAAAAAAATTGACGGCTATCTGTAGTTTTCATGGACTTCAGATCTCAATGTGGGAGCGGCAAAATGCAGTATTGTCTCAAGACATTTGAAAAACGCTAATAAACACTTCTTCAACCAACTTTCCAATCCCATGGTGCTATAAGTTCATAACAAGCTTCATTCTGCTCAAGTGTCGCACTCGCGTTCTCGGCGCCTTGTTCCTGAAAATGTTGGCGTCGCTACGACACGCCCTTCTCGGGTGTTGAAAAGCCAACTTATTTCAATTAACAACGATATGATCGCACAACCAAGAAGTAACGCAGCTGCGGATGTGTCCAAACCAGTTTCAACCAGTATACAGAACCGCTTCGATGTAACTTCCATCGTTCCAGCATTGTTTATGAGTCGTGCATGTGAGTACACCCTTTTCACAATGCGAGTCAGTTCAAACGCATGCAGTCCAGCTCGTTCTAAGAGTTCTCCTGGACGGGAACCTGGAGTTAGCACTGAGCTATTAATAGCTCGCTTTACGCGCTAGCGACGAGTTGGCTGGTTCTGTTGTTCAAAAATGCGTCACTTTCAACGTTCCGCACACATTCAGGCCCAAGTTTGGTATCAGAATTCTCTGACTGCTATTGCAAAGTCATATATTTGCTGTTCACCGTGTGCGCAAGAAGATAGTCCGTGCAGCTTTCCTAAATGTTCTACAAATTGTGCGCATTTGTCGCTGCAGTTCTCGCTTACAAAGGTCACTGCGGCATGCAATTTCACCAGCATCTCGTGATAATGACAACATTTGTAAAACTGGTAACAACTTCACAGCATCAGCGACTTCGACAGCTATATAATCGCCATCTATACCATGCATGCGTGGCGAAGTAACATTTGCATCTGCCCTATCCATTTACGCAAGACGTCATACCAATGTATGTTAAAATGTTGTTTTGTGGAAAGGTCTTTAGTGGGAGATTAATTCTTAACGCTCTTAGACTAATGAGGTAATTAAATGTGAAAGTAACACTCAACCAGAATTAACGCAAATTCCCCGAAACTTTCAAGCTAAGTTCTTGGATACGCGTGTTTTATTTTTCCTAAACTAATATTTTCGTTTTAATAGAAAGAGAAAGCATTTTCCTTGGACAAAATTTTTAAAAGCAATTGAAACACAAATGCGCACAAGACGTAGCATTGTACACAGACGTACCATGATATTGTTCCGAAATAACTTTAATAACATGTTTCACTTTCGAGAGAGCTATATCCAGTAAGACAAAGAGCGCAAAGTGTCCAGCACGTTCGTGGAAGTGCTATCGCGTATGTGGTATGACCAACCATATAATATCGGCCATCCCCATGTTTAGTTTGCACCATAGCTTTCAAAGGTTGCGACTGTAAAGCTTTGTTTACGATTGGGATTGATAAGCGCAAGGGAAGTAAGTGGCACGTTTTTAATATTACAAAGGCATCAGGCATTCTGGTCAACAAAAGTTGAGGTGATTCCAAACATGCAAAATGTAGCTTTACGAAGATCGGCTTTTCAAGGAAAAAGGCGATACCTGCACAAATGCAATGATATGTTTCGTTTACGATGCAAGTTGCGTTTAGAGTGGATAAGTAACTCCAGAAAAGCCACGGTTTTCCAGTTCATCGCAACCAGGATATTTCAAAGGAGCTAGAAGACTAAGAAGGAGACAAAGATCACGAATGTATCAAACACTTGCGAACAAACGATTATATCAATGCGAAAAACGAAAGAAGTTTGTTAAGCGTCAAGTAATGAGTGCCTTGCAGGAAACAAGAAAAGCTGTCTGCGGTTTTCATGGGATTTACAGGTAAATGTGGAAATCGCAAAAAGTTGTATTGTCTGAAGAAAATAAAAATTGTTAGTAAACGCTACTTTTCACCAACTTCCATTAGTAGTTGCATTATGTTCAAGTGTCACACACAAACTTGCGATGTCCATCCAAGTTTAGCATGCAACAAAATGAGAAGATGAGATTAACTTCAACAGATATTAAGGAGAAAGATTTTGGAGAGTTGTTTTTCACAAACTGTTAAACCGATTTGATCACTTCAGGAACAAGAAAGTATTACGGAAACATAAAAAGTGTTCCGTTAAGGCTGATTTCCACTGGGGCACGGCTCGGCACGATTCAGCACGCACACGAGTAGAGACTGTTTCCATTCGAGCCCAGCTTGCTTTGCGTGGCACAGTGTATTCGTTCTTGCGTGAAGGTTGCATGGCAACGAAATTCTGCATTGACTTGACACAAGCTTGTGGTGACATGATGTAGGCTATCAACCATTTGAGTTTTTGCTGAAACAGCAACTACTGTGCAATGGCTGTGTGTGGAAAAAGCAGAGCACTGTTGCGTTTGAGCATATTTCTGCTTTTCAAGAGCCTGCAATTAAATCCGTTTATCAAACCGCTAACCGCGACCTTCTCAAAGTGCCCCCCCAGCCTAATGAATTACCCATTCCTGCAAACATAGAGAGAGCTTCTGGAAATTAGTCAGCAAACATAGATTTACCAAACTGTAAGATTTTGCGCTAAAAATGCACTCAATTTTTGGAAGCACACATGTGCTGGAGAACTCATTTTCTATACTACCAAGCAAGTAAAATCCAAGATAGAATGGCAGCCAAACACTGGACGACAGTCTCCGACTGCTACCACTAACACTGGTATTGATAAAGGAATGATATGTCAGAGAAGTCTCGACCACAAGCATCCCACTGATAGAGAATTGCAGAAATTGCTATTGTGTAGCAGTTCCAATGACGCACTCACTTATCTTCCCTTTTTAGTTTAAAATGTTGTGAACATGTTGTTTTATAGATAATTTTATTGAAAGTGGCGCTAATAAAGTAAAAGGATTTGTGCAGTAACGTGCTTACCAAAACTATCTGCTTAATAACATTGCAGTCGAAGAAATGATGAAACAAATGTCACAAGTTTATTTTCCACAAAGAAGTTAAAAACAGTCTACAAGTTCTCCCCTTCCTTGCATTCGAGAACTTCTTGCACAATCTTCATCACTTTGCACTGAATGTGAATCCGCATTCGCTGCACTGTCGGCAATTTTGGTACCTCGTCGGTAATGCTTTTAAAAAACAACCGTGTCGGTCAAACTGTAAAAAGAACATAAAACATTGCAATTCATGGAACGACAAATGCAGTGGTTGAACAGCCATGCAAAACGAAAAAGGTTAGTGAACGAACAAGGTACAGGGATAGAAATTGAATGGCCTATTATAATCAACATAAAAAAAATAAAAATACGAAAAATTCCTTCTGGATTCACTGTAATT
>Ga0210059_1001344_pt1 | contig 36617 bp, 22 predicted proteins | sample Ectturendosymbi2_FD_188042 | JGI IMG/M metagenome (GOLD analysis project Ga0210059, IMG submission 188042) | Ecteinascidia turbinata endosymbiont from Florida, USA - Sample 2 (SPAdes) (version 2) | ecosystem: Host-associated > Tunicates > Ascidians > Unclassified | place: Key West, Florida... | reverse complement strand
CAGTTTAATTGGAAGGACCCCCAGTTTTCGTGGTGAGCACTGTCAAATTGTTTATCCACGAATTATGTGCTTTCCTTGACTACTCTAATCACAAGCAATCTTTCCTTGTCAAGGCTTTTGCTTCCATAACTTCAGCCCCCCCCCCTTTAGAAAAAACCTGGCTGCGCACCTGATTCTCAGTACCTGGGACTACGATCAAATACTTTGACGTGATGCACCGCGTCGGATTCTAAAAATGTAAAAGATACGCTACATTTTTAATCTAGTGCAAAAGCAACAACGGTGGTTAAATTTCAAACAGCAACCTATGCTAAAAATAGTGAATGGCTGTTCAAGCCGGAATAATTACCAACTGTTGTGCTCCAAAACATAAAATCATTAACTGGCGTGCAGGAGTAAATGCTTCTTAGGAGTGCGCTTGCAAAATATTGGCTACAAATACATTTCCTTCACTGTCATAGTAATACGTGCGACAGTATCGTTTTGCCTTACAACGTCTTTTTGGACAATTGAGATGTTGGCCTTCCAAAAACTTAAAAAAACAAAAGCATGTTTTTGCTTAGAAGCGATGCGGGCAACTTTCAAAAATTTTAAAAACGCCACAGTAGCTCACAGATGTTAGATGTGAAAAATTACATTAACTGTATTCTTATTTTCGAAAAAGCTTCATCAAACCATCGATTTTCAGGAAATTGCACCAGAAAAGAACTGGAGAATTTTTCAAGGCATACGTTATTCCAAAGTCCTCTGTTATGTGGTTGAAAGAAAGTAAACGTAGCTTTGAAAGTGCTGGATAACGAACTCGTTTGCTCTTTACCTACTTGTCTGTAGAACAATAAATCTTTGCTCTGTATGAACGTGGGAGACTGTGGTATATTTTGCTGCCGCTGTTTGCGCAAAGTAAATTGCTGATTTTTTAAACTGCCTCACAGATCTGCAGTGATATTTTGAAGAATTTTTGCTCATGTAGAGCTGGGATGACTTTAAATTGGTTTTGGAACAAAACGACCTTACCTTAAAATATCTCGCGCATATTTTCGATGATGGTGAATTACTTCTGCACATATGTGGTCCTTTCAGCAAATTGTGTTCTGTAGATGAGTCACAGAATGTGAGGAAAATTACGAGCAGTGAGATTTGTCCAAAGCGAACAACTGTGCCAGGTTGTGAAAATTTGTTAAGGTGAGCAAAATGTTTGAGGATTGATTTTCCCTGGTGGAGAAGATAAATCAACACTTAAAACACAATTTATCTTTAAGCAATCTTGCTGGCGAAGCAGTGCGCAGCTTTGGCAACATCAGTGCTGGCAGAAATTTAGTAACTTGTGTAAAGTGTGCGTAAATAGCTGGTGTTTCTTTGAAACAGCTGAAAGGGTTGATGCGAGCTGTGCAAGCTGTTTGAACTTCGCCTTGAACGAGAGAGGGAGCTCACGCAAACATCTTCAAATGCATCGAAATGAATGAGAAAAATGTACATTAGCTTTTTGCTATGCAGCCAACGCCATATTTTGTTGGTCGTGAAATAACAAAACTTAACGTAGCGCTGACATCGATGTGAAAATCAACTTGTACCACCATTCATCACATATTCTTCTGTTTGGTGTGCTTCGATCCATGCACAGGGCTCACAGCAAGTGCGGTTTTCTTCTGAAACAGTCTTTCTAGTCAGTTGACTTAGTCAGTTATCCTTGTAGCTCTTTATTACGCCTCGCAGCGAAAAATATTCGCTTTTATTTCGTCACAAGCAGGGAGTGTTGCTTGAGAGGCTGCCCCGCTTGCACTTAACCATTGTCCCTACTTTTACTAAAAGCTTGACACTCCGTGCTCGGCTAGCACTTGACTCGGTGTTGTGGGAAGCTACGCTGGCGCCTCGCGGGCGAAGGTTGTCGGCATCGTGAAGGGCTGAGCTTGGGCGAACTCGGGTCGAAATGGGTCACCGGCTTCGTGTTGACGATTTATGGCCGCAGGTCCGCTTTCAACACGTAACAGCTAAGAAAACGAGACTCCTTGACGTCCGGCAAATTTAATCTCTTGTTCGTCTCCATGTTCTTACCCCATCTGATCTCCGCCTTTTTAGAAAAATGCCGATTTTCTCTGCAGAACACCATGAGCTGACCCATGATCTTAGCCTAGACAAAAAAAACTTGAAGAATAACCGCGCTCGGTTGTAAAGTATTACAGTGTTACTTTTGTTTTGAAGTGTAGTGGAAATTAGCCATGAAAATAGCAATGTCCTGTTCACTGATGCCTGGTGGCTTTAGTTTCTGAACAAATATAAGATCGTGTTTCGTTTACAACTTCTCAGCGGTTTTGAAATTCTTTGCAATTTTTCCCTAACTTGTGATTGTCTCAAATCTGTCTTGGTTTTTCTATTTGTTTTGAAACAAATGCAAGCGAATTTCTGGCGCAGCGATGTCCGTAACATAACGCTTTTATTTGCTTTGTCATATGCTTGCTTCAAGAGATAGATAGTACTTGCCACGGTCTGTGCAACCCATGTGCAATCTTGCAATTTCCGCGTTTTAAGTAATTGAATCCTTGGTCTTCGAAACCCGTTTTATTATTGAAATCGCTTAACATGGAACTCGCTGTTGAACAAAAGTCGGTGAGCACAGTATGTTTCCTGCAAATGCTGGACTTTATTAGTAGTTCATCCAAAGCACTTTAAAAAGCATCAAAACAGTTGAAGGTAAACGCTGAAGTTTGTCCATCTTCCTTGGCGTTCAGTATGGCAAAGAACTAACCGAACACAACTGTTCTTTGGTGGTTTCGGTTTGTTTTTGCATACTTGGCGCAGACGAAAGGTCAGGCAAGGTTTTTCTTCAGCATTCTCAAACTTCAAGTCATTTGTTTTCTTCTTGTTGTTACCGAGTTTTACGTGAATCCAGAACCAAAACATGTTCTTGACCTGATCATTAAGCGGTTATGGCTTACCGTTTCGCTTAGATTATGTTTGCATATCGGCTATGCCGACGCAGAAGAACCTGGACATGATGTGCACCGGCGATAGACTTTCTCACCGATTCTGAGTGACAAGAAGGATAAGGGCTTTGCGTTCTGAGCACAAGGGGAGTCGAGTCGGAGCCGCTGCTCGTCGACTAAGCCAGTTTCGCTTTGTTGGGTGGGTTGGATATGTCGGAGCAAAAGCGATCATTAACGCTCGCCCGTCACGCGCTTGTGAGGTTTCAAGCGTTTTGGTCGCATGACCTGGAATGTAGTCCGCTGAAGGGGCTGGGCTTAAAAATTGATGGCGCGTACCTGTAAAAGCGCTGTTCCCGACTGTTAATCGGTCCCTGAAATGTCAAAGAGACATCCAGGCTGGATTTTAGCCTGTGCTTGGTGCGCGTAGAGCGTTTTTTCTGCCTCACGCTGGAACCACGCTTACTACGGCCACATCGAAACGTCGGGCATTGTTTATTTACTTGGAAGTGGAGCGAAAAAGTCATACCACATCTCTCGTTTCGACAACAGTTTAGCAAAACATGTTTCGCCTTCATTTTGAACCGTTGTATTGCGTGCTGCGCTAAACGGTTTATCGCACCGAAATCTCTATATGGTCTCTTTAATGTGCGACTAAATGATGATTTGGAAAAGCTTTCATCTGCAGGAAGTTAAGGTTCTAGGAGAAAATAGGTTACGCTTTGAAACATCTTGAAAGATATCTATGCAAAGAATGAAGTTATCATTCAAATCTTGTTACGACGTCTTGAAATGCATTGCGAGTAGCATTTTTCTAAGGATTTCAGACTTGTAATGTCCAGTGTATTAAATGAGGTTCTCCACCATGTAATTTTTAACTTTTGCCAGTTGATTGCTACACATAGTTAGTTTTAAAGTAAACCTGTTTTTATAAAACCCAACTATCCCAAGCTTTCGTGTTATTACTGCGGGCGCCACAAGGCCGAAACAGCAATTACGGGTAGCATTTGCCGATGAAATGCACAATGTAAACATATGATTTCCTCCAGTTGTAGACACGGTGGTAATATGTTGATAAAGATCAGTACAAATCCCTGCAAGATACATTGATATGAACTGTGATGACAAGCGCATCACTTGGCTTGCTTTAGTGAAATTGGGTCACTAGATCTTGACTACAACTCCCCAACCTCTGAAAAATTTAAGCAGGTTTCCAACGTTATGCAAATGTGTGACAGCATTTAGAGTAGGACTCGTTTGCAGCTAATCAAGGAACTGAGGAGTTCGCTAACTGTTGAAGAATTTACAAAGAACTCCTACGGACTAGATAGAGAAAAGCTTAAGGTCCAAATTTAACTGCAGTAGAAGAGGAAACATTAACCTACCAAGAAAGATACATAAAAGAAAAATGAATGTCTTCGTCCACCTTTATTTGCCAGAAAAACGCTTTGACAATATTGTGCATGCAAACATGTTCAATGCGCATTGAGAGACAAACCCGGCTAATACTTCAGTTTCCTGTTAATGCAAGCGAACTATAAAACAAACACAGCTTTCGTCTCTGAATTCGCATGAAACGATGCCCTTACGATTGAAAGTTCTTTCGAGACCACAAGCAAAATACCTCTTGATGGGTAATGTTTGATATTTCCACTGTTTATTTATTTATTTATTTATTCGTTTGGCTCAGACACATCGTCCATATCACAGAGGTTAGTCAAAGACCATAAGCATACACAAATGCTTGGAAAAAAACACATCGCAAGGTAGGTGTTAGGCGGTGCAAACAGACAATACCGAAGATGAACAGTCATTTTCACACAGTAGCATTACATAGTGGCATAAAATGGAGATTTGTGAAAGGCATCAGACAATTGAACTAAGCGGATAAAAAGTTAAATGAGGATGCACATCGTTAAACAAAAGCATACTAATTGCTTCTTATCAAGGCATCAAATGAAATGTTCTGACGAAATAGGTAAATTGATGTGAGCAAACACTTCGCATTCCTTGGTATGTGATGCAAATAGGATAGGCGTTGTTGTAGGCAACTCGCAGGCGTTTTAATACTAGATTGTGTGTCCTTGCAATCACAGTTGTTAGGCGTACATTAGCATACAATAGGCACAAATGAGGGTACTTTTAATTATTCTTGGCTCTAATTGCTAATGAAAGATTGAAAACCTTTATGAAGTCACTTTGAAAACTTTGTGATGACTTGAGTGCTTTTCCATATTATGGTTCATGGTTCTCAAAACCAGCTACCGCACAAAACGATTTATTTACATCTATACCTCTGCCCACGTCTGAAATCTGACGAAGACGATGGCTTCTGAGTAACCTCAAATGGTTAAATGATAGCAGGCGCCGTGTTTGTCACGACGAAATCTTTAACTTCTACGATCTCGTTTTCTTTTCGGTTATCTTCAGACGGCACAGATAAGCGAACCTGCCTCTCGGTCTTACTGACGCCACTCGGTTTAGGGCGGTGGTTCCAACAGCGCCGAAAGGTGCATGCAAGCAGGTCTTACCGTGCTCGCTGATTAAGCGGCGTAAAAGTCAACCTTGCTTTCGGCAACTTGCAGTGGATCAGGCATGCTTGCTTGAAAAGCTGATGCTTATTCACGCGGAAAGTCGGCGAGTTGAAAACAAATGTCAGACAAGATTTCATTTTGCCCAAGTTTGTCAATCGACCGCGATAACTGTCCCCCCAGGTGACTGGCAGAGAATTTCTTTGCATTGCATGTCAATGTACATTGCACTGCATGTCAAAGCTGTGTGGTAGCACCGCGTTGCCTCTGGCAATTCCACAGCAGATATGACATACATTTACACTGATACTTAAATTCTGTAAGATCGATCGCTTTCAACGGACAACAAACACAATCAATCACTCTGATGGTGTAAGCAAATCGCCAACCAGTACTAAATTCTCCTGTCTGCCTAAGCCTCGTCTCCTGACCTTCATCTTAACAGTCGGGCCATTTTCGGTAAATGGACAAAATTGCAAATGTATGTGAAGGTCTCCTGGGAAATAACGCTCTGTCTGACACTGGTTGTGGGCCTCCATCATCTGATCTAATGAAGAGTAGCAAATAAAAGCTCGACATGTTGATTATTTTAAATAAAACTATTTTCGTTGGTGTTGATTCGTTTGTTCTGTTCCGCATCACTTGTCTCCGTGGCAGTTGAGAATTAATATCGGCTTTTGCGAGCTTCATTATCGAGTGCAATATCCCTAGCCTGTCGTGAAATGAATTGGAAAAACGTGAAGTTCTCTATTTGCTTGCTTCCCATTGTTTGCAATTTGCAATGCATTTCGTCGAGTAAAAAGCACAATTTGACTTTTACCAAATGATTTTGATCGATCGTTACGTTCATCGATGCTGATCAACGGTTAACCTCTGTCAATTATCCCGAAGCTTACCTTGCATAGACCTTGCTTGTCGAACTCGGTGATGTGTTGCTCAGGCCCAGTAGAGTTTTGTTTGCTGCTTTATCGAGATGTTATCTGTATCTTTACTTGAAAGTGACCGTGGCGACACAAGGATGCGTTGCATCAGCAAAGTTGCGTTGCCCGCGAACCTGACTCCTAGCTATCGTTGCTTATACAAACACCGCATCACGCTCACGGATTACATTAAGCTTCTGGACGAACGGCGATGCCCTGGCAAAAAAGGTCACCCTTGTACCACAGAACATGACTCTCAAGCAAACCGATCTTGCGATGACATTGTGATGCGCCCAAGACCCGTCAATTTCATCAAATCTGATCAGGTCATTTCGACTGGACAGCCCTGCCCTCTTCTACTGTCATTTCTAGTTCGCGTTTCGCTTAACCGAACACGGAACTGAAACGAGCGTGGAAATTGCATTGACAGACTTTGCACCTTCTGCATAGAAACCATTAATCAGGCGAGAAATTGCTAAACCACGTAAAAAATGCATCTGCGATCGTGAAAGGAGAAACAGTCCTGCGCAATGCGATTACGTGACGTAGGCCGGCTTGTGGCCGGTCGGTGACTCCATTAGCAAAATCGCCTAATTAAAGCCTAGTTGTTTTTTTAATAGCACGTGCAAACGTACCACGAAATATAAAATCAATTTCCAGTCATAAGTGAAGTTGCTCGGTTGAAGCAATGTTTGTTCTTCAACAGACACAAGAGCGCTCCCGCTTTTCTGGTGATTAGCACAAACATGCCGGTGAGTTGTTCGTAACTGCCTTTCTGTTTATTTGCATTTCGCTAATTAGACAACCGCTTCAATCTCCAGGCTCATGTTGACAAGTCGCGTACGTTGTCCTGCATTTCTGTCCGTTTGAAGCCTTGCTTTGATTGTCTGATAAAGCTGTGGTAATCATCAACGATGACGCCGAGATATCCCATCCGCGTCTTTCAAATTCTCCGTGTTGCTTGCTCAGTCTCAGTACAGTTTCAGTGACAAGCGTATCCACCCTGATCGTAGTTAAATTTATCTGCTAACGTCATTCTCACCCCAACGTGCCTAAGCCAAAACTTCTCAACATTTTAAACATACACTGTAATAACAGACTTCAAAGTAGGTTGACCGCCCACTTTGTCGGGGTGCATGTTGGCAAGGGAAGCCAGAAACTGTGACTGAAATGTGTTTGGTTGTTCTTTTTGTATTGATCACAAAGCTGTTTTTCGTCTTTTCCTTTGGCTAGTTGTTGAAGTGGGCGAAATCGACGGGTCCTGTATTACGAAAATGCTGCCAAGTTTGTAGCTCGTTTTCTCCTGCAAGTTGACTCACTCATTAATACGTGGTCACGGTTGGCATTAGGGGAGACTTCCAAATCTTTTGTCCGTTCTCAAGTGTGCATCAAGAAACCGTACCTGGATAACGCAGAAGCCAATCTCCATTAGGTCAACAAAAGTTTCTGACGACCTGCATGACTTTCTTAAAAAATCTGGTTCGCCCTTGAAATGTTTTAGTTGCTTTTGAGCTCTCTTTCGCTACGCAGGCGATGACAGCGTTGCTGTTGTAAGGGCAATCAGTACCATTTTTTTCTGCAGCATTTAATTGCGCACTGGCACCGCGAACTGGTAGTATGACGTAGCATGTGTCGCCGCGACATACACCACTTCTGTCGTTCGTGGTGTGGGTTTAACGAAACAGAAGAGGTGCACAGAAACAAGCAGAAAACTAAATTCACGTTACACTATAAATGAGGTTGCTGCAAAATTCGTGACTTTATTTTGTAATTTCGTAAATGGCAGAGATTTCAAGTGGTTCATCCTATCCAAAAAAAGCACCTGAACATCCTAATTATGAACAAATGAACGCTACTGTAACTGGATGTTGTGGTCTGTAAAACAGATCATTTGCATATTTAGGCTCTTCAGTTTTCATCGAAACCCTTTAATTTGAGAAGAGCGTCGCGAGTAATTGTCCCCATCTAACAAATCCGGTTTGTGCGCTGTGTTGTTTTAAAATGGTCCGCTTTGTTATTGAGCAACTTTATTCACAGTTAAAACAATAGTTGCTCTTGATAGTGAGGGCACGAACAGAATTTTGACGCACTCAACGCCATTGCCAATTACCAACTCCCGGGTGGTTCATTCACCGACAACACAATTTTCAGTGGAGGCACTTTACTGCGTCCTCAGGGAACAAGCAGTCGTAGGTAAAACGACAGCTGGAAATACTGCATACTATACCTTCTTAATGAAAAATGTGATAAGGCGCGTCAGTGTCTAAAAGTGTTATTACCGACTAAATCTAACTAGGCAAAAATTCATGTTTGTCAAGAGGCTTTGTTATCAGTAGCTTCGTTTTTGAGCAGACTTGAAAGAGCGTCTATGATTCTATGTTTACGGCAACACTAACGCGACTTCTCGTGATGTCATCGCAACCATGGGTGACGTATTGTCATTATTACATCAAATGTTCTTAATTTTTTTGGCTAATGCCTTGGTTTTATTATTTAAAATTCAATAAATTCTTTTTTTCGACAAAATTAGCATTTAATAATGTGACTTGCTCGATCTTTTTGTTTCTAAGATGTGGCTATATTCTGATTATTGCTTTACGCAGCGAAAAGCCTATGGCTATGTGAACAACGTGTCAGGTGGTGCGTGCCCCAAACAACAGAACGTAGAACTCCTGAAATTCCTTGTAATTTCTAAAATGCGCCTGCGAAGCAACATGCCGGCGTCACTGGTGCAGAAATTGATTTTTCTTTTTGATGATGCTCACATGGGCAAAGAAGGAAATATGACGTGCACAAGGCGGTCAAAATTACCGCTACTTGGCTTATCTTCCCAGTTGAGATATCAGCCCGCGGCGTCTCTCTGACTCGCGTCTCAAGTTGTCTGTTTTCAGTATGGTGCCGACTGTCTTCGCTCCCAACTAATTCGTACCACTTACCGGCGGACTGTTCTGTCTTTTGGTATTCTTCATTCCGTCTTGGCTTTTTCACTTTGCATCCGCTACACCCGTCGAGACGATTCACTGCGCAGTGGTGCAACAGAGCAATAGCTGAGTCAATGCAGGAGCTCACGGTAGTATCTCCGGTTGAGCGAGATGTAATTACGAGCGCGACCGAATGTGGTTGTTGGCAAGTTTGGGTTCGGAGCGAAAGACAGGATAAGTGTTTTAAAAATTCAACTACATCAAAAAATTATGCAGAGCAAAACTGTCACGTGAAGTCGAAAAAGGCACGTATATAGAACAGAAAATGTTTGCAGGAACAGCAAATTTAGTTACATGTTTGGAGTCATTAATTTTTCAAAAAATGTTTCAGTGTTAATTCTTTGTTATGCAGATAGTCGGTTTATCAGGTAAACATTCGTCTACGCAACATTGTTTTGTTATGAAATTATGTAGATAGAAGTATGTAGATAGAAATAACACTTACCTTTGACGTACAATTTTTTCGGGAAGTTCCATACCAATGACGAAAAAACTGATGTCTTCAGGAACTCCGTTTCTTAATTAATTGCGTTACTGCAGCGCACGAAAACCGGAAGTGCTAAGCAACAAAAATGGCGGCCATAGCGACAGATGCTTGGTATCACAAGACGCAGTTTACTATTTCGAAATAAGCAAACAATCAGTTCAGCGTACCGAAAAAACAAACAATTAGTTGAGAAGAAACGACCATCAGCTGAGCGTAAACGTCTGCACATGATGGTTGAGGTCCTACCCACTGCGTTAAAATCAGTGGCTCCAAATTCACTGTGCTCTACGCTCACGGAAATTTAGGTTGTGATTCGTTTATGTTAGTTATGGCTGAACGTAAATCGTTAGGAATACAATCAGTTCGTGGTCGTTTTAGCTTTTTCGGCAGCAAAACTTTTTCGGTAGCAAAGCTCCTCTGCTAAAAGCTAATAGCAAATTCCCATCGAAAAGAGCCGATCTTGCCAATATCGATTCTTGTCAGTCTCAAAATTAATGTAGATTTTTTCTTTCGAAGAAACTTACCAGGCTGGCTGCGATGAAATCTTTTGCGCGCACACGACAGACGAAGCGCATTGACACATTAGTTATAAAGTTATACCTTTTTGTCCCTTATAATTATGGAGAGCGTTCTGCATTTTATCGAGGTTAAGTATTCGCTTTGGAGCATTTCTATACGTTAGAAGTAACCAAAAGAACAATCGAAGGGGTGTGAGGAGTTTTGTTATGTTTTCTCGTTCAGTGAAGAAGAACAGTTCCCGCGCTCTTTCTGGTGAGGCCATTGACCTTTGGTGATCTTATTGTTGCTGTTGTGCAGAAACCGCGTCGTATATTGTTGCTTTTTAATTAGGCACAGAGAAGTTCTGGTTGCACTTATATTTCAACAAAAGCAGCGATTTTGCCAATTTCATATAACTATCGCTAAAGGAAAGTTTAATATTTTGAACGACGCGAGACATAAACCCCTACCGATTAATTTCGTTCCACTTGTTTGATATGGCGCCAGTCGTTAAACGGCATTCTGTAAACGCGTCGCCGATATTCTATAAAATAGTGTTGCAGGTATTGCTTTCAAAGTTCATTTCTTAAAAATCTAAAAATCTGTCTGAAAATTTAGTGAAAGCACGGAGATCTTCGCGTGTGAACTGCTGCACAAAATATCGGCCGCGTTGTTGTGGTGAAGGATAACAAAGGCCAGAAACAGTTTAAGCGTATTTCGTCAGATCAGTGCTCAAACACCGCTTCTCAGAGCTGTCAACTGTCGATGCATGCAATACTGAAAAATGGAAATTTACTGGCGTAGATTTATCGCCATGGCCGTTTACAGTTTACAACTAATCTGCTTACGAGAATTCGGGCAAAATTCGCCGGTGTTTTTCTGCTCTCGAGTGCTTCTCCAGGTTGTTCTGGCCTTGTCGTCGATGTTGCACTAATAAACGGACGACTTTCATAAAGTTTTGTTGCTGGCAAGGTGCGCCATGCCGATGCCCAATCGCAGGAAAAGACAACGGATTGTTTATCGCCGCCCCTGTCACTCGCCCGATTAAGTCATTGATGGGCGTCTGACTGTCTCATGTCATGGCACGGTATCTGTTTTGCCGTGCGCGGCAAATTACGATACCGCATAGAAGACGCCTTAAAAAGATACATGGCACGGCGGGAGCAGGCGCCGTCACTGCAATGCGGCAAGACAAGAATATTCTTGTCGGTCAATTTGAAGATTAGGCAACGGTCTGTTTGTTTAACGCATGGTTAGCCGTGCGTTGAGATCAAGGTAGTTTGCCTTACGTTTCAAGCCAAATTGGCGAAGGAGATTTTGGCAGCTATTAGGGACTTGAAACATGTTGTTGCATCGCTAGAAAGCTGCATTTTTGTGACCATAGTAAAGCTTTGGCATCTCTTGTTTCTGTTAGTTATTAATGAAGGGTTCTTCTGGGCTGCCATTTTCACAGCTGCCCTCGAGACAGTCCATCCGCACGTCAACCTCCGAGTTCTCTTGCTACCAGAACGAGCAAATACATCGGTTGTTGCGAAGCTCAAGCGCTTCTGTTTCAGGCTATCTTCGCACTGAAACACAAACAAAGCAGCGTAATCAAGCGACGCGACGGCGTCAGCAAGTTCATTAAATGTTGAGGCCATTTCGCATCTTGCGCCTCGGTTCGGTCGCAGGCCTCACGGCCGTAAATCAGTCTGTGAAACGAAAAAGTGTTAAGACGTTCTCACTGCTTGGTATGGTGCTTTTTCCGCTGAAAACAGAATGTATTTTTGTTGAGTGGTTTGAAATCCGTCTCATTTAAGAAGTGAAGCGATGAAAGGAAGTGCTAGAGCTGTAGCTTTTGTCAGTGATTGGGGTCTTGTGCGCACAGCATGTGTTGTCAGAAATCAGAATGGGCTGACACAGTCGTGAAAATAGCATGAAAGTTCACTTTCCTTCTTGTGAAAAACTAAATGCAAACCGTTTTAGAGTTGTTCACACGTTTGTGAATGCGGTAATATGTTTGAACTTCTACCCGTTTATCCGCTTAATTCTTTAATTTCGTTTCAGCGCAAAGTGGATCGACAGACTTGAATTCAAATCTTAGGCAATCACCTGAAAACCTTGTTAAGCATCCAACTACAAGGTCTTACAAAGGACACCTTCCGGAAGAGGTTAATTCTCGAAGAGAAAACAGTGAGTGCTGCTGTATTTAGATTCAAATCTAAATAAGGGGGATCGCCTAAAATGTTTGATTCTAATGAAAATGTGTAGTGGCAATCCAGAGACTTTTACTTTATACCTACTGTATATTAGGAATAAGAATGAAAACCATTAATCTCAGAGTAGCAAGTTTTCTTATTAAATAATATCGTGACTATTTTACTGATATTGCGCATAGGTTTTAGCACCAGCAAAAATGAGGGCTGTGGGCCACAACAGTCCGGCTGTTGTTTGGAAGAGATGGTGAACTCTCATTCCTGTTTGAAACAAGCATTGTACATTTGGGAAAATTAGCAGCACGAGAGTGGCAATTTTCTCGACTGATTTTTGCAGCATATGTTTCATTGAGCATTTCGATGCCATCAAACTGTAAAAGGTAATGTGCTTCTTTTAGTTCATCCCAGTCCGAAGAAACACAGCTGCATGACTCACCATTCTTGAATTACAGTAGGAAAGGAACACGCTTTAAGCTGTATTACGTTGGTTGTAGGTTCTCTCAAAATGATCGACGACGAGGCGCCATTGTTACCTAACTTTGTGGTGGAGCCGGACGATCAATTCGTTGTTCGGGGGTCCCCGGCAAAATTGCAATGCTACGTCGCTTCGGCCAGCAAAGCGTTATTCAAATGCAATGGAAAATGGGTCTCTGCTGGTGAATCGGAGATATTCTATAGTACTGATGACGTTGGGCAGCAGTAAGTCCGACATTCCGTGCTTAGCTTTGGCGTTTAAATTTTAAAGGTGTTTTGTTTCTTTGTGCTTGGCATTTACTTTCATTTAAAAAATAACAACATGTAATAGTGTAGAAATACAAACCATGATCGGTCTGATTTGCTAATATTGAAGCCATAGGCGCAACCAGGGGGGACCAAAGGGGCCATGGTCCCCCCAAATTTTAGAAAATATAGTCATTTTGTGCTTTGAGAGGCGTTTTTCCAAAAAAAATAGTGTGATTCGCCTAAAATCAAACATTTTGGCCCCCCATAGTTTTGAGCTGGTTACACCACTGATCGAAGCTTCACCTTACAACAGCTTCCATGACTTGCAGATTTGTTCGCGTTGTCATCAACGTTACTCGGAATCAACTGGAAATTTTTTTCTCCCACCATCCGTACACCTGCCAGTGCTTTGCATGGAGTGCAGCTGGACAAGTCCGCAGTCGTAAAGCAACCGTTAACTTTGCGTGTAAGCACGACTGTTTGCAATGAAGATTTTTTCAGTAAAAATCTGATAAGGTGGCGTGTTTTTTCTTGACGGACGTGATGCATGCCGCGGAGACCTTGAATTATATTCGATTTTAGAACGAGAGCTTTTATGATTATGTTTATAATTCGTTTTCTTCGTGATTTCTTTTGCTCGGTTTATTAGCAAGACCAGGGATCACCCTGGCTATATTGTTGCAAACACTTCCAGTAGCAAAAGCGATAACATCGTAAACTGTACGCAAAACTTCTACAAACTTGTTTTCGTGCCACCGAGCATCTGCTTTGCTTCATAGCTGACAAAAAATTGGTTGCTCAGATCTGCGCAGATCCTTCGAACAAGAACCTGTTGGAGGAAATGTTGTCGTTGGAGATGAGTTCCAACTCCGATGCCGAGCTCCAGAAGGGAGACCAAGACCAAGCAGTAAGTTCGATCGTCAAAGCGTTTAACGTTAACTGCGCTGGGCTGTTGACCAATTAACTCCAAATTTTAGAAGCAAAAATGCCGTTTTGTAAACTGCAGCGGGGTAAATGAATTTGGGACTCGAAAGCTGTTTTCCAAAGCTTGTTTAGTTTAAAATGGCTCTGCAATGTGGGTATTAGAGGTTTTCCGGCTCATGCGGTGTGATTTGTACATAACAAATTTTGAATCTTGATCATATTTGTGGTTTCCCTCCGTTTGAAGTTTTTCTTGCGGAGAAAAAGTGCGCTATTTCTGTATTTATACTATTGGTTTGAAAAACGTGAAGTACCCTATGTATGACACTAATGGTGTGGCAAGATTCTTTTAGAAAGCTATGAAGCCAAACACTCCAGGCTTTCGGAAATATTATGCTGCTATGAAGTAGCTCGACGCGCTATCATCAAATTCCTCAAATTGTCCAAGACCGCGTTTTGAACATCTGATCAGGTTGCGTTAATAGAAAAAGATTTATGATCAGTAAATGAATACTGCAGTTCACTGGATGAAAGATGGCGTTGTTCTTGATCCCGACAACGACCCGAAGTATTTTGTAACTCAAGATGATTACTTGATCATTCGCACCAGCACAACAGAAGATTCTGGAAACTTCACTTGCGTGGCGCGAAACATTGCAGCGAAAAGAAAGAGCCATAACGCATCTGTCAGAGTTGGCGGTAGGTGACTACACTTACTTCGTACTGTGCAGGTTTAATATAGTCGTCTCGCAGAAACTAAAGGACGGGTTAAGCTGGGTTCATTCAACAAAAGCTGGTTTTTGGCATAAAAAAACGTAATCATCTTGTGCTTAAGTACCTAATTGGATTTGTTTTACAAACTGTTAAATGAAACGTCCCATCGAGAACTTCGCGTAAGGTTTTACGCGGAGTCATTCCTGCTGTTGTCGTAACCTGAGCTTTACATTCCGAAGCGGAACGGTAGGAAAAAGTTCGTACTCAACACCTGCGAGCCGTTTTCTCAAATTCAACATTTCAGACGCTCAACGTGGCTTTCTGCCAATTAGTTTTAAAAGGAGTTTTTCTGGCAAACCTTGTTTTGTTCCTTATCTTTCCAGTCGAGCACATGCCATAACACGTCGAGCTATTTACGTCCGCTTCACCTAGGTCGGAGGAACGCACCGCAGATAGATTCCCTCGCTGAGGTGCAGGCGTAAACGGGAGAGAGGGCAAGGCCCGGTTAAGCGCTTTTTGTACCAATCTGCCCGGCCATTCCGCACGACAAGACTGGCTCGATACTTATCTTGTAATTAAAGGAGCTTTCGAGAAGTGGGGGGCAACCGCGCGCGGGGGAAGTTTATTCAGTGGCGTCGCGCTTAAACAAACAAACCTCATGACTGTAGGCTTGCGCGGAGACCGATGCAGATAACGCGCGACATCTTCCAAGTATTTCATCTTTGTCGTAAATCCTGGCGTAGTTAACTCATCGGGCGCTCTGAGAACAGACGGAGACCCAGACGTAACTGATTCTTTTCTTCGTCCCCGAGTTGCGGCGGTCAGAAAACATTTCGGCTCCGGTCCGCTTTCCACTTCAAAATGCGGCGCGATTTAGTCATAAAGCGTTGCTGCGAAACGTCGCTTTATCTTCGCCACATGTAATATCGTTTTGCAAAGACGGCTTGAAAGTCGCTTTCTAGATGGGTCGGCGACAGACGCGAAACGGTACGATTTACAGCAAAGTAAGAGCTGTCGTTTGTAAACGTTCAGGCAATATTACCTAACGAAGAAATGATTGCGGCTGTCAAAGATGCAGGTCAACAAGATCCATTTCGGCCTAGCATCCGTTGTTGTGGTTGGTATGCAACTGATGTGACCGACAATTTTGATCGCACAAAGAGCGCTACTGTTTGAATTCTCGTTCCTTTCACCGACGTGAGCGCTGTAGGATACAGGAGTTTTGGAACCGGTATAGTTTGTCATGTACGCACTGACTAATGCGTTTGAGCGAACTTGCACTGGGTTTTAAGTCTCTTCTGTGCGAGAATGCAGGATACACGCGAGTAATCTTGCTCAAGTTGCAGGTTAGGTTTTTCTCATATGCTTGTTCATACAGTAAGGTAAAGGAAAATCTGCAGACGAATCCGAAACCGTTATGCTTTCCCCACAGGTCGCTACGCCTGAGTGTTGCAGTGGGGATTGTGCAGGAGTTTGATTTTATGCTTGATTAACATATAGTTCATCTTGCACAAAAGAAACTCGGCTGTGCTGCGCTATCTACAAGAGTAGTCAACAAATTCACCACAAAGCAGCTCCACCTGCAGTTGCTGTGGAGGCTGTTTCAGGTTTGCTTTATTTGCAAATATAGTTTATGCAGAGAAGCAAGCAACAAGCACTGGAGCCCAGGACCTAAGTCATAGATTTACAACCGGGGCCACGAGACCTTTGCAGGGGATCAGCGAGCAAAGGTGTTCACCGGGGACTATGGATTTTTTGTTGGTTTTGTTTTTTTGTTTACCCGTCGAGCGTGGAGAATAAAACCAACGCGGAAAAACAAATATATGTTTTTTATTGAAGGACAGAGGGGCATGGAGTTTTGAGGGTTTCAATATGGGGACCACAGACCACGAAAGGTTGAGAATCACTGCTCCTTGGTCCGGATGCCGAATGAAGCTAGTTGGCATTTGCACATACAGTTAGTTTGTTTAAATGGCAATGGCTTGTTAAATGTCATTCAACTTTTGTTTGCTTGCGTCTGCGTGTAGACTTCTAACACCATGGAAATGCTTTATGGGCATTGCCAGCCTCACGCTTGCGATACAGTGACAACGTTACTTTTCTAAGACATTTGTGACGAATTGGAAGATTATGAAAACAAACAGTAAGATTTTCTACAGTTAACGGTGGATGGAGTGAATGGTCGGCCTGGTCTGGGTGCGGAAGCAAGTGTGGCATCGGCGAAGGGCGGCGCCTGAGAACGTGCACACAACCTGCACCGCAAAATGGAGGAGCTCGCTGCAGAGGAGAAGCAATACAGACCAGAGCGTGCACCAAGATATGTCCAGGTACAAATTAAGGAAGTTATGATTCTAATTTCTGCTTTGGTGCCGGCTTATGATCCTTTCCTGTATGAAACACGAAAACCGTTTTAATATTTCATGCAGAATTCCGATACTTCACGAAATCAGGTTTGCCCACAAAATTAAAAAATACGCCTTAAACACCATATCGGTTGTTTAAGCTAGGTACTGAATCTTTCCTTGCACGTTACGCAATATTTCAGATACTGGGTTAAAATATGTCAGAACGGTGGAAGACATCCTTCTTGGTTGCATGAGGTTGTAGGCTATGTAACAAAACTGAACATAAGTCGATAAGTGTTTAAGTGTTATAGTAGGCCCAGGCACGTCAAGACGACGTGAAAATTTTAACTACAGTGCAAACATAAGCAATGAAGACCAGAGCGTGCACCAAGATATGTCCATGTAGAAGTTAAGAAAGTTTCAATTCTAATTTCTACTAATAAAACGATAGCATTTACTCCATTTCTCCAACCAGGAGTTGAAAAAACGCTGAAAACATTTTGATATCCTACATAAATGACGCATTCATAGCACCTTCTCCCAATTCTGTTTCTGTTAGCTTTCAAAACCATTTCCACATTGGAGATTACCAAAATTCTAATGACAGTTTCTCGCGTCCTGGCGAAAACTGCTCAGAAAACCCAAAAAATGCGGTAATGTTGCCAAAGCTAAGTACGTTAAGGAAGCGAAATGCAAACACACAATCAACTTGGAATAAAATTAAGAGCCAAAAAACGCACAAGTAGTTTTGTCATATTGCCAAGGCTGTTTAGCGCTACATATCCGTGTCGGCGATTTGCTGAATATGTATACCTTTTTCCTGTGTGGGCACAAACAGTCGCTATAATTTTGTGCGGCGAAATCCGGTCTAATACGATACTGTGAGCACAATCCTGAAAAATCGTAGACGTGTAACACAGCCCTTTACTTGAAAACGCCTCGAAGAAGTGCACCTTTTTTGAGCTTCTCACGCCTTTTTCGTTTGTTCTTAATAGTTGACGGCGGGTGGACTGAATGGTCAAGTTGGTCCACTTGCAGTCCGGAATGCGTACATCGCAGAAGACGGACCTGCACACGGCCAATCCCCCACAACAACGGAAGAGTCTGTCCGGGTAGTCACATCGAAAAGAAGAACTGTTCCGGTGGTTTGTGCCCAGGTAAAAACAATGCTGATTTTCTCTTGGCTTCGGGTGGCTAGTAAATATGATTTGAAACTTCCGGATGCTATGAGGGTATATCACAGCTGCTCCAATATGACGCACCCCAGAATTTCAATGCGGGCCTGTGCTGAACGGGTTCACAAGTTGGGGATTTTGGGGGCGTTTTTTTCTGCCTGACGTATACATTCGAAATGTTTATTGCAAATCAACAAGAAATCTGGAACTTCGAGGTTGAAATAATAAAAATATTTTAAACACAGGCTCTCCAGCGGTTACTGCGCCGTATGAACGCACTTTGTTTATTCATTGATATCAAATATTTTTCGACTTTACAAATAATTTCAAACCGAACCCAAGACGAAAGTGAGTATTTTAACGGAGAAAACCGATTCCGGAATTTTTTAAATACTGAATTCTTTAAAACAGGTAGTAGAATTGTTGTGTATATTACTTTTCAACTTTTTATTTCATGTTTTCTCCATCTGCTCTTCTTTCACAATGCCTGAATATCGTTTTACCTTTCGACGCGTTGAATGGAACTTAAATGAACGTGGCAGCAGAAGAGAAACCTCCAACGTACTTCACCGGTGAGCATAGTTTCATTTGTGGGTTGTGGGAATGGAATGCGGGTTCCCCTGAGGTTCCTAATGCGCATCGTTGTGTAGTTTAAATCACTACCGAATTGTTGAGGACGTTAAGCCGTTTTAGTAACGCACACTGGTGAAGCACCGCATGAAGGACAAGCGCAACATTTTGTGTAAGGAACGATTGTGAAAAGCGCATAGAAAATCATTTAGTAAAAGACAAATGCATTTTTGTGCTTCAAAACGCTTGTTTCGTTAATATGCTTTCCATGCCGTTCTGACTCTCACAAACTATTCTGCAAACGTAGTTTTTAAAGTAGTTGCTAGGTCGACCGAAGAAAAACTGCATCATCTTGCCAAAAGCTGGTTTTACTTGCTTCTGACTTTGCACTAAATAATTATCTCAGGCAGCTTAGATAACCGCTACAGACCGTGCACTTGCGTGTTTGTGGCCGTAGGCCTATTGTTCACCGTGATCACGGCGTATTCAAGTTATCCAACATTTAAAAGATATATTCCACAGGGGTGCTTTGGAAAAGCAGCACAATTGTTTTTCAACTTTTGATTTAGAACACACAGAACCGTTTGCTGCAAATTAGCTTGTTTTAACAAACTTCATACCATTCACAATCCTGGTCAAAAATTTTTGATAAGCAATATTGATATTATCTTTTCTCTAAGACTCAAGCACCCACGAACAACAGTTTAAGTGCAAACACGTTGCCAAAATCACCAGAGCTGACTAGCTATCAAACTTTTGTTCGTATAACAAATCGCTAACTACAAGATCACCATGATGTTATTTGTGAGAAAGTGGCTTTGAAACAGACAACATTCCTTCTGTGTTCTTTCATCGGCTAATTATTATGGAAGGTTTGGTTCGCATTTCCTTGCTGCACTCACTGCACTTCCTGGTTGCTACACATATTTTAGATCTGAAACCTGAATGTGAGGCAAGCTAAGCTTTGAATTATTTTTTTGACTTTTTCAGCAAAGAAAAAAAACGATTTTATTTTTCACAAATATATCCTATTTTCTTCCCATTGCCACCTGAACTGGATTAGGCTTCTGAAAAAATTTCATGAATTGGTAGGATGTGAAGCAGATGTTCTTGAACTCGCGCTTAAGACATGTACTCGCTGAGGAAACTACCACGGAGAATACCCCAACATCTATACCTTTTTTGCAAAAAAAATTAGCAATACTGTCGTGGTTTGGCAGCCCGAAAATAAGCGATAGTCTTGTATTATATAATTCAAAACTGTTGCATTGAGGCTAAATGATGGCTCGGTGGTAGAAAACGTTGTCCATCAAGTCGAGATTCAGATGAATAAATCACGGTTGCAATAGTGTGACTAGTGGTTGCAGTTGCCAGAAAAAGAATGCCCCAGACACAAACACGTTCTAGGGGCCGACCAGCGGTAATTCGCCGTAGACTGAAAATATTTCACAAATATTGCAAAGGTAAACTGCTGCCCCGTGCTGGCCAAATAGGACGATCAGCTCCGTCATAGAAACATCTCACATGCAGCTCAGCCAGATGTTGGTCAACGCAACTTTGTGTAAAAATGTTGGTACAGTACAAGCTTTTCTCAGTAACGATAGGACAGCTTCCGCAAGAAGTCAAACGGTTTATTCAAAAAAAGTATTTATGGACTAGTTAGGCGAAGGACTTGCAAAAACAGCCTAATAGTATTACTAATCTTCGTGACAATACAGAGCACAACAGTGTGCGCGCTGCTAAACGCGTAATGAATGACGTCAATTCGTCGCAAGCATAGTTGTAATCCTTTTTAACACTTTATTGGATAATTATGCAACCAGCATCTTTCATTTGACTAATGAATAAACACATATTTGCTTACCTAAAACTCAATAAAGAGAAACGTAACACAAGAGGTGGAAAAAAGTGTGAAGAAATTTGGACGCGTTAATCGACTGTTGCTAATCAAAATAAACAAACACGACGTATGGAACATAATATTATATTGAGGCAGCTGGGGAAACTTCCCCAAGTCAGCACCACTAACATGAAACCGCGGAATCACAGGGCAATGATAAATATTTTCTCATTTAACGAAAAATGTTTTTTATGCAATTACATCACACTACTTTGAACAAGCACGGCAAGACAGTTTAATGTGGCTTGGTTCATTGCGTTGGCTCAAAAGATTTAAACTAGGCTCCTTAGCTTTGGTTGTGCTAAGGCTGCGCCTCGCCTAAAACAGTATAATTTCAACACGCCTGGTACGGACACGGACCCAGGTCAGATTTTATCGCCTTCAGCGCTCTCCTGTGCGCTGCTCAGCCATGCAAGACAATCTGCCATCGTTGGAGGCTAAAACTCAAGGATTACAGCAGACTCCTGGCAAATAGCTTGTTTGTCATACTTAGCTTACTGCTAATCCTTGCCAGTGCTTTTGGTGCAGGCCCCTTCGTGAGCTCAACTTTCTGCTGCTTTGTAGAGCAACCAAGCGTGTCAATACCAGTGTTGTTTCGCACGTTTAGCTCTGAACCATGCAATAACATTCAAGCAGTTTCCCACCAATAAAAACACATGCCCCGCATTTGCCAAAGGTCTTTGGCTATTTTTGTTTTTCGTGTTGCTTATTCACTAACGATTTTCGTTGTTTTGCAGATAATCAAAACATCATGCTGTACAGTTGCTTATTTGTTGCCCTTGCCCTGCTGTTGCTGATAATCGTAATAACCCTCATTGTACTGAAGCGAAAACGTGAGGCGAATTCAAGAGCAGCGTTTTCCAGTTACTTACCTGGCAGATCAGTTTACGATTCCTCCTCTCCACAAGGTACTTAAGTTGCTTTTGAAGTACTAACTCTAGTCCAAAATCTGACATGATAGTATACTACATGTACCTTTACTTGAAGTAGCTGAAAGGATTAAGTATTGATCGTTGATGCTCCTATAGTAGCCGCTATTTCAAAGGACGCATCGCGAAGTTTCCAGGTAGTTTATGTCAGTATTGCGATATTGACAGACTTGAGTTGAAACTATGTGTCGCTTTCAAAATATGTGTCTCAATCTAACTTCAGAGTTAATGAACTTTGGTTTATCTTCACCTCGACAGGGAGACTTGGATGAAGTTATATTTCAAGTAAACTTTTTCGAATGTTGACAAGATGCGACTAATGCTATTTAACCTCCGTGACGAGCGGAACATTTTTATTTCAGGAGGCCACTGCGGGGCGAATTACGCTACTGGGGTAGCAAGTATGTTACAAAAATAAAGCAGAAGTTTCTCTGACGTCAAACAAACATTTGGGGGACATGTTTCATTTATTGGGGGCTTGGCGCCCTGGCATCCTCTAGCTCCACCCATGGCTAAGAGTACTACCTGTAGCTTGGTTTAAGTTCTGCCATTCGAATCTGGGCTTGGTCACACGTGGATCATTCAGACTGGTAGCCGCATTGTTCAATCTGGGGACCGATGTGTCGTTTCAGCTTTGGTTTTGCTTTCCACTGTAAAATCCAGTCAAACTATACCCCGCTTTTGCTATCCACACAATTTCTCACGGTGTAACTTCCTCTTTCAGATGATTTCCGGATTGTTCCAACCAAACCTGCGATCGATCCTCGAGCTTTCTCGTTTGGTAAATCCTCCGCTGATGAAAAAACTGCGTTTAGCGAACCGACGGTCGACCAGCGTAATATGCTGCACATTTGCGCATTTCAAGGCAAGACGCAAGCTGAGCTTGTGGAAAACATTCAACCGCCATTGCGCAGTACACGATCTTCACGTAATGACGACGGTTGTATTCTTCATAACCCTGCTATTTACACCGGAATTTTTCAAACGCATCCTCATTTGCCTGAAGTGGTGCAGGACTGCGGCGGGAAGGATTACCTTGCGTACCAGCGAAATTACTTGGATAGGTAAGAGGCAATGCCGAAAAAATGCACAGGAGGAGGTTGGTCTAAATCTAAATAGTGCCGGTTAAGGAATGAAAAAAAAACTTTCGATAGCACGTCTGGTAACGGATAAAAACGACCAAGCCAACACTTTGTTACGTTTGAAACTGAAAATGCGTAGCATTCTTTCCGCGTTTTTTCCTTCAGTTCTATGACGTCTGTTTCCATAAAAATTTTCGTGATGTCCGCCGTACCAGTGGCTTGCTTGTGTTTTTTCGTCACTTTTGCTCACCAGGTTTCAAATTCTCTGCAACACTTTTGAGGCACAATGGTTGAAACGGTGCTGTCTGTAAATTAAAGCGTTGTGTGTGTACTAAGACGTGCATACGTCAATCAAAGCTATTTGATTAATGTACTACAGGTGCGAAAATGTACCGTCCAAACATGTAACCTTCGCAAAAAAGAACCAGACTCTCTGCCAAGAGTACGACTCGGGCTTCGAAGGCGACTTAAACGCAAATCAGCATGGTTTTGCTCGTGGCAGACCAGGAAAGCAACCTTGGAGGCTTGCAGGTAAAATTTCTAAGCTACTATAAATCGTTTTATCTTTTCTTCTTGTTAGATTTACAGCACGTTCTGTACCTGGCAACATGGGCGTCGGAAGATTTTTTCCAGGTGTGGCAACAGTGGCGAAATTTCGTTTTACCAACTGACAACTAAGAGAAAAACATTTTTCGATTAAAAAGTTAATAGGAAATCATCAAATTTCAAAATCCAAGGGGGCTTTGCCCCCTGTCTCCTTTCCAACTCTCATGCCTAGCAAGCAAGATGATCATTGGTTCAAAACATACAAAGCCATGTAAAGATTGCTTGAGTCCCCTCGTATGTTTTTGTATACTTCACAGTGTCGTCGATGTGCTAAGTTTTCTGATTGTAATATTTCTGCGTCCATTTTCCCATAACAAGATTTTATACGAAACAAAAACGACTCATGAGCTTCAAACCTTTACAGCTAACTTACAAAATTTGAAATACCTTCGACATGCAAGCAGGAATGATGATGTGCTCGCAAGCTCGCGCGGAAAACCACTAAATATGCTAAACGTTAAATTAATTGTTTCACAAGGTCATGCAGTGATTGGTACAGTTGGTTGAGCACGCGTCGCCAAAGCTGGTAGGGGGGTTCGATTCCCGGTCAGGTCATACCGAAGGCTTGAAAAATAGTACTTGCGGCCTGTCCAGCCTCGTGCTTAGCGTTGATGAGTGTGAGCAAGCGAACGGTTCATACGCGATGCTACCATTAATTTGCCACTAGTGCAGTTTTACTGCGAAAATAGCCACGTGGCCCACGGTGCAAGCATGCAGAGATGTGCCCCTGCAGAACACTCATGACATGCTCCGAAAGGCATGAGAAAACCGAGTATAAACGAAATTGAACTGTACAGATTGATGCAAGAATGTTAGCGAATATATAGCCAGAAACATCGCCAGAAAGTTTTCAATAGGGGGCTTTGCGTTTGTGAAGGGGGGTTTGACATCCTAAATTTGACAAAAACTCCACTGATTTATAGTGTTTCATAATTCAGTTTGGGATGCTTGGAGCTTTCGGGGGAGCTAAGCTCACCAAAGCCACCCCGCCACTCTTGCTGATGAAAAGCTTGGTTCAGCTGAAAGCCATTTATTATATAAATGGAAAGCTATTATTTTCAAACCTGTAAGAACCTGTAAAATGTGACTGATTGCTTTGTCCTTAACGGAACTATTAGTTCAGTGAAAGAATGTAGTTTTACATTTCAAAATGATAGTTAACAAATCCTCCATTTTGTAGGGCCTATGATTTTGCAAACTAAGCTACAAAGTAACATATAGCACTCTGGAAAATAAAAAATATTAATTTTATTTTCCGTCTCTCTTTATTAAATGTAATGTTAAATGAAGGAGTCTTGCAAAAGAATTGAATTGCTTTAGGTAGTGTGATCAGATATTTCGCCAAATTAGATAAATTTTAGGAGATAGGTAGTCACTTGTAATAATAACAATAAATCAAAAAATAGAGGGCCAAATGTTTTCAGAGCCTAAGGCTGTCAGCCTTAGTAGCCTGATGGCTAATCCGACCGTGCCTCTGCATACCAAATGTTCTTTCGATTTGCAGCTGGGTGGCGAAGTTCGAGTGACTCATCCGACGCTGGTTACAGTGGTTGCGACGCTGCAATCACCGATGTTGAGTGGAGTCCCAGCGACGAAGGCTTTCATCCACAAACTCTACAACTTTCAAGTGAGCAACTTCTTTCCACTTGAAAGTTCAGGTCGTATCGGCAAGTCTTCAAATAACTCACCTTTGTACGTTTAGCAGGTCAACGATCGATCCTGAAGAATTCGTAGAAAAGGAGTCTTACCATGCCAGCTGCAAAAGCCTTTTGCGACAGCTTTCCAGCCCACTGAAGCTGAAAGGAGAAGAAAACTGCAAGCGAGAAGCAGTTTAACGAAGACATTAACTCAAAGCTTATACTGATCACGACGGTTCGGTGACCTTGCGAAGAGAATGTCTTTTGTTATCGCCCGGATTGCTTTCATGGAAGAAAGCGTGCTGCAAGTGAAGAAAAGATAGTTTACTTCTGCTCTGTTGCGAAAGGCAATGCTAGGGACAAGGAAAAACTGTTGAAGTATTCTGGTGAATCTGCTCCCAGCCCGCGAACATTTTTTTCAACCTGGTCGAAGTTTGGACTTCTGAAATGCCTGCTCGGGAACGATGAAAGCAGATAACAAGTTACAAACATGCGTCAAAGCCATCGTTTGCACAGTTACAATAAATGATCTCCGTATGATGTCACAACAGTTTTAATTTTCATGAACCTATGAAAATCGGTCCGAGTTTTGCCGACGAACGTGTGCTCAAAACGATGGTGATGCAGCTACTGTAATAGTCTGTCGATTCCGCAGGCGTGCTGGGCATAAATGTGATGCAGAATTCTGCAACAACGCGATACGTCCAGACCAGTGGTTCTCAAATCGTTTTGCACCCCACACTCCTGCAGAAGGAATGTCACTTCCGCACCCCTTGCGCCATTTAGCCATATAGTTTTACCTGACCGCCTGCATAAATAGACAGAGAATTTCCCGCAAGTCCTTCGTCGCACTCCCAACTGAGAACCGTTGATCTAGACCTTGAACTTTTCGTTTCTACCTTCTTCAATCAAGGCGTAAAGAGAACCATTTTCGACGGCCTGGTGAGTGGAAAAACAGTGACGTTATGCCGGGTGACGTAAACGTCGAAATGGAGGAGTTTTGTCGTTGCCAGTGCCCTTGCAGTCCAACTTTGCTGCTTTTTGTTGTGTTGCGTACACAATCTTCAAGTAAAAAGTAACTGCTTGCATTATTATTTAATTCGCTTTTCGCAATTTTCACACCATGTGCTACGTTGAACGTGATAGGATTCCACGACAGCATTGGAAATACCACGCTTGAAAGTGCCCAGCATTGATGATTTTATGCACAGATTTATTTTCTTTGTCGCGTTTCTCAGTACAGTATAATCGTCTATTTCCAGTTTTTTTTGACTGCATCAATTAATGTGTGTTCGAAGCAGTTCTTGGCGATCCTGCATTTGTATTTCTTGTTTCTTGCATATTTTACATACTGAAGTGTCTCAACAGAAGCGAATGTCATTTTCTATGCATTTTCGAAAATAAAACGCTATGTACTTTAGACGAGCTTTTTTCTGTTCGAAACACTGGTATGGTAAATAACTAGAAATTGCATTGCAGCTCATTTAGGGGAAGGCTCTAAACAGTGACTCTACCGAAAATCAAACGAACCCCGGATATCCGGTGAGCCAGTCTCAGGGATTTGGTGGGAGTGGCTTCTGTTCAACCATAGAAGTGAATTGCAATTAAAAAGCATGCTTGGAGGTGGCAGTTTAATACAATTACAGTATTAGGTACCACGATAACATTAAGTTAAAACTTCTTTTAAATGTGTAGAATAATTTCTGTACCCACAAAAACATACTGTATGTTTCAAAATCATAAATTTGTTTTCCACTTCCAAAGGGTTCGGTGAATGTCACGGTGAAAATCGCAAACTCGGTATCTGCAACAAGAAATTCACTATCTTTATGGCAAAATAATTTACTTTGAAAATCAGGGGCGGAAAAAAAATTAATGGAACGGAGTTGTGGACCACCAAATGACTGATATTCCTTTAAGAAATTTATTTGCACTCATGGCAGTTGTAACTGTTTCACTTGGAAAGACAGTTTTAATGCCACAACTGCTTCATGAAGTCTTATCTTGTTCGAGTTGCAAGGACTTGTGGTAATGGCTTATTCATGCATTTTTGACTTTTTGTGACGGAAATCACGAAGTAGCACGAAAGCAGCAAGACGTGTATTGTTTTTTTTTGCGACGAAATGACGCTTCACACAGTCAACAGATCATGCAGCATTACGTAGAACAATGGCGGATCCAGGGGAGGCAGTTTGGGGCAATTTCCCCCCCAAACGGCTGTGGCGCCCCCTTAAAATGGCTCCCCTCTGATAAAAATGCGCCCCTTTTGGTGCCTATCGAAGTAAAAACAAAGACAAAAAATACTCAGTCGAAACTAAACAATGCTTTACACTTCGTTGAACTTCGGTATTTTCGTGACGGACTTTGACCCAGCCTCTTGTCAACTAGAATCAACAATGCTATTTTTTCGTAATAAAACTCTTGTTCCCTTATTCCTTTTCCGCGTGGAAACTGCCCAGCAATCACAAACACGATCTCTTGCGTTCGCTAGCACAGTTCTGGACTTGCTGTTGGGCTGTGCAAAATTGCTCTGTTTTTGTTACGAGTTCATTTTTTAATGCTTGTTGGCAGCTTTGAAAAGAAAAACAGTAGTGAAGATGGGAAGGCAATAAATATGGCAAAGTTAGAACTGACGGAAGATTTTAGAAGCCAGCAAAACGTGAAACCGGATTCAGGTCTGCTATCAGTGCAGTCCGTGAGTCCGCAGTACGTCTGCATCTCAGTTTTGCAACACCAAGGTAAATGGATGAGTTTCTTGTCGGAATTAACGACCCTGATTCAACCATATTGCAGCGTGTGAAAAGCTGAAGCAACATTTGTACGTTAGCAGGGGCGTAACGAGGTTAGATGGGTTAGAACGAGGTTAGATGGGCAAAAAGCAAGTTTGACGTTCCCATGTTCGAACCTGAGGTCTTTCGGAAGCAAATACACTCTTTGAAGAAAGTACTTGTGACATTGTCTGGACTGTTCGGCGCCCTCCGCAGTTATTCGGCGTCCCCACAATGGCTTGGCGCCCGGGGAATTTTGCCCCCGTTGCACCCTCGTTACTCCTCTGTACGTTAGCAAACAACTTGCCAGTTTCTGACAAAAATGCATTGAGTGTGCCTATTTATTTTCGGTCATAGACCGAATTTTTTTTGAATGACCGAAAAAAATTAAGTCAATTTTCGTGATGTCCTAAAAAGTAGGCTAGTGGATACCGTTGCGACGAGTTTTAATACTACTACGGGACAAATGACCGAAATGTCTTAGCGAAAAAAACAGGAGCCTGTTCCAGTAGCTCAAGGAATTATGACCTAACAATGTAATTTTGCAACACCTCACTCCGTCAACGGGGACAGCGCAGCGTAGCATTGAATCACTACGTGGTAGCACGACCTGCCGCAACAAACCACGGTACTCACTCAGCAGTCAGGTCTAACGCAGAAACTTCGGCAAAATACCAATTATCTACAGCTTGGTGGAATGATTAATTGGCTGTGTGTGGTCATGACAATTTTTGCTCAAAAGTTCAATATCTGCAGTTCAAAATTTGAGAGGCGCACGGCGCCTATCGTCCCCCGTGGTTACGCACCTGGTAACAGTGACTGATGGCCATATGGTTTTGTCTTGATCCTTTCGTGGCAAGTGCAAACCCGTAGACAGCTCACGCCGGCCACGAAAAGACAAATTTGACGTGGTTAGCGAAATCTGCAACATCAAAATGCGCAGCTTATTGGCTAGATCAGGGTCTCTAAACTACGGCCCGCGAAGAAATCTTGTCATTGATGAAAAAATAATAAATTTACGAAAATTTGTTGATTTGGTAGAATATAACATACCCCGAAACAATCACATTGCGTAAGACGTCCGGCCCTCGACATGTTTTGTATTACAGTACCTTATGTGGCCCTCGGACAAAAACGTTGGAGACCCTGGGCTAGATCATTCCGCGAAAATCACATAAATTTGAGTAGAAAAGCAGAAAAACAATACAAATTTTAAATTTTTACAACTGTGGAGTTGGCTGAGATTAATGGTTTTAAATGGGTTATTGGCTGTTTCTGACTTGTGTTTGCTGGTCTGGATAGAAGCAGATCCATCGTCAGATCAACAGCATTGAGGGTGGCTTCAAGCTTGTTTACGGCTTCGTAGTAGTACACACAAAATTGGAAATTGACGTTATCAGGGAGACTAGAGCTTGAATTTGGAAGTATTCACTATGAATCTGATGATGTCATCCCGACTGCCCCTACTTCTTTGGAACAGTGTCACACCTTTTCTTCATAATCTGGACTAGTGAGGTTGATGTTTTTTCTTCACATCAACAATCCAATGTCCAAATATGTGAAACAGTGTTAAACAATTTATTGAAAATCTACTGACAGTATATTAGTGGCGTTAAATGTATTTTAGGGCAATATGCTTTCAGGCCTTGTGTGAACCTATCATGCGATTATGAGATCGTTTTTCACGATATCCACCAGAGCTACCTAAAATGGGAGTGATGTCGTAGCAAATCTCTTTCATATATTTTTTGTTTTTGATTGCCGCTTCAGCAATAAATATGCTTTTCATGTGCATGAAACTGCACAAGCTTCGTCTGGAAATAGGATCGTCTTTTCGCTATTTATTCGGCTCCTAGCTTGGAAATTGAGTTGGCACTTCCTAGTGCAAGAAGAACCATTCTACATCTAAGCAGTTCGGAATACGTTTCAGACATTGTTTTTTCCCGATGTGCGGATATCCAAAACAGCGTCCAACACTCGCGCTCAGCATACCTTAGGGCAGTGGTCTTGAATCTCAAGGTCGCGAAATCACAAAATGTATACTGGTGGTGATACCACTCGCTTTCTGGGCATGTGATTGGTCGATTCTTCCCATAGAAACACTGTTGCAAGAGTACTCGAGGGTGTGGTAAAATTGCCAAGCATTGACCTGTCCGTGGTTACAAAAGGGTTGGGGACCAATGTCTTAGTGTATACCTTTAAAACATTTATTGTAGATATAAAAGATTGTATGAGACACCCATAGCGTTCTCAGTTAGGTGTAGCTTGTGAAAAATAGGACCTATCTTTTTGGACCTGCTTCAAACTTTTTGTGAATTAATGATAAAAGGCGATTTTAACTGTGGTGATTCTCTGAAAGATCGCATAGTTCGACCAACAGAAACAGCCATTTTCTTGGCCTAGAAAAGGTAACCACTTTTGTGTGATACCCAACGATCGTGGCAGGAAGCTGGGTTATTTTAAGCAAGTGAAGACTTTTTGGCGCCCCCTTATTTGACTGCCTCCCCCAAACGCGTGGTCTGGATCTGCCACTGCCGTAGAATATAGACTAATGCAGAAGCTATGGCATACTTTATGAGCAAAGTTCTACACAAGCAATAGTTCTACAATCGCAATCGATTACATTGCCAATTTAATCGTAATCGACGATTACTTTCGCGATTAAACTTGAAATCTTCACCCTACATCACTGTGCGATGTACCGCGGTTGTGGTGGTTGGGTTTTTTCTTTTATCATCGTTTGTTATACAGTAAACCTCGGTTAATCCGGATTCGATTTGACCGACGATTTTATCCGGTTTAGGCGAAGATCCGGATTAACCGAAGATGGTTGTTTCTAGCCTGACGCCATCTGAGAACTGAGATATCGTAGAAAATCACTTACATTGAACACATTTACGACCCAACAGCAGACCTTCGCGGAAGCAAAACGAATTTATTGATGTATTTACAATCGTACATTAGACTAGTAACCGTCATATCCAGGCAGTTATGAACAATCTTAAGTTCATAATTTTGGATTACTTGGTTGCAAAGAAATCTGGGATTTTGGACTGACGCAGAGATTTCTACAACTGTTCCATAAGCAGTCACTCTACTGGAAGGTAATGCCCTCCAGACATCTCTCACCGAGTACAATGCACTCAGAGATAATGCTCTACACACGCACACACAACCAGGCCCATAACCAGGGGGGGCGAAGCACCCCCTAGAAAAAATTTTGCCCCCCCTGGAAAAATGTGTTGGACATCGTTTAAAACTATTGGACATAGTTCAAAAAATTTGCCCCCCTCTCAAAAAACTCTGCCCCTCCTGGTGCCCCAAGCTGGTTACGTGCCTGCACACAACACTGAACAATAGATTGCACTGAAACCGTGGTGCCGCGGCGTGTCTTGAGCAGGGTTGCCAGGTCCAAGTGAACAAAAAATGCCAAACCACTTGTAAAAAAATGCCAAATCGCTTCAAAAAAACGCCAAACAAACTGAAACAGGCCGAATCCTGTTGTTTTTGACATTTCCAGATGAATAATTAAGTTGGCGAAAACACAGTGGTACGCATTAACAAGGCACCAATTATAGCATATAAAGCAACAAACAACTATATGTACTTTAGAAAGAACAAAGAGAATTAAACTAGAAACACTCCTACTCATTTTTCACCTTTTGATATACAAGGTTTTGTTCCTGAAGCCAGAGCCAGAACAAAATATGTTATCATTTACTTTTGCTTGAAAATGCTTAATAGATTAGAACAGGGTGGTCCAAGACTGCGAGCATGAAGGGCCCCTTTACGATTTGAGGAAAATTTTGCTGGCCACAAAGAGAGGAACTCCATTGCAATTAAAAGCCTTGTTTGCTGTTCTAATAGACTTAATTTTTTCTGCACGCCTAACGGAATTTTGTATTCTAGGGTAATTGTCAAGCTTTTTGTTTGTTTGCGACTCAAACTAGAGATTTTCTGCTAGAAAAAAGATACACAACACACCAACAAAATAAAAAAAAACATTTTTTTTCTTGGTTTTGGTTATAAAGTCAATATCCGCTTTAATTTCTGTAGTTAGCAGACGCAAGCAGGCATACAGATTTCATCAACCATTCTATTTTGTGTGTCGATTTTCAATCGCTTCATAACAGAGAAATCACTACTTTTGCAAATTACGAACATGGAGCACATCTTCACTGCAATGTCTGTTAAACGGGGCAATTGCCAGTTGCCCCCCCTCTGGTTGCGAGCACATCTTCAGTGCAAAATCTATTGAGGGGAAATTGCCTGGTTGCCTGCCTTGGTTGCGGGCCTGGTTACACTTCAATTTTTTCAAAATTGCTTCTCTAGAATTTTTGTGGTATTTCCTGTATGTTTTCTGTTGTTTGGTGCTGTAATACCTCTTTCAATAAAAACTCTTTCGGAATCGATATCACTTTCAACCTCACAAGACACTGTGGTTTGACATTATTATTGGTGAAGAAATACGTTTCCTCCCAATTACAAGCGAACTTTCTGTTTACCCCTGACACTTCTCTTTCGACACTTATTTTTTGTTAAATTGCTATACTTGACTAACTGTTATTTTATTACTTCCACAATCTACATCTTTTAATCTAACTCGAAAATTAATTACAGAGTCTATGCTTGCAACAAACATAAAAAGTAAACGCATGCTTTGTGGTCACAGAGTACTGCAGCGTTAGCCCAGCCTAGAGATTAGCTATTGTAACGACATACATTATAAAAATATATTGTTACCCCCTAATAGTTACATATTGACCTGCACTTCAATGATGTGTGACTTGCAAGGGTTGTGTGACTAACAATGTGCATATGACTTTGTGTAATATACGGCATACAGAAAGCGTTCACGGGGCCCATTAAAACTGTCCGCGGGCCGCATGCAGCCCACGTGCCAGTGTTTGGACCACGCTGGATTAGGCAATAGGCTATTTACAAATGCCGGAAACAATAAACCACAGTTCATGAAGATACACATGCACCATACCATAGTTGCCAGTCACTTGATTCTTGAAACCAAGCATTAGACATGACATAATTCCACAAAATATCTATGACAAAAAGAAAATCTACCAAATCTGTTTATTCTGTATACACTTATATCCAAATCTGCTACATTCACATTGACTTTACTGTTTTTAACCGAGGAAATCTGCTAAATTGGCTTTATCATGGTTTAAACTTATTATATGAAAATCTGCGAAATCTGGCAGCACTGTTATGTGCTTATATTAAAACAGGTTTTTTCAAGGAAAATGTGAGTTACCTGGTATGGACCTTTAGAGACAGGGCCTTCGCCAGCGGGAGGGCCAGTGGTGCCCGGCCCCCCCATTTGAAATATGTGCCCCCCCATTTCACGTTTGGCCCCCGGGTTGCTGCATACATCCAATACAGTATTTTAAAAATGTGCCCCCCCTTCTGGATTTTGGCCACTCCTTCTGGTTTTGGCCCCCCTACTGCTAAATCCTGGCGACGGGCCTGTGTAGGGACCCGATTTTCTCTGATTCTAGGGACTCGATGATGATTTTCTCTGATTCTAGGGACCCGAATCGGGTCCCTGAAACGCTTTTAAAAACCCTGATTAAAATATTGCTAAATGGCTGCACTAATATACTGTACTTACATACAAGCATGAAGAAAACCAATAATCTGCAAATAACACAAACGACGCTATATACAGTAGATCCTTTCTTAAAAGAACCCTAAATGCTGTACAGCACAACACCTAACCTGATTTGCATAGAATTTTATGTTTATTTTCCGAAAACAGCACAGTCAACTTCTTAAGACACTGTACAATGTGCCGTAGTTTTCGAAGTCTTGCCCAAAAATGCATTATGTCTCTTTTCCTGTGACGTCACTTAGACGGCAAAGCCGCTTGTAACCTCGAGAATTGGACCGTGGTAGAAGAGAGGACATTTGTCCCGAGAAAAAGTTCTAATGCCACGCTGACAACAGCAACTGAACCAGAGGTTTCAAAAAACTGCCAAACAATATTTTTTCATGCCAACACCATCAAAAAAGGCCACAAAAATGCCAAACTATGACGTACATGCCAAACACCATTTTTTCATGCCAAACCACTTTGAAAAGGCCAAATTTCTGGAATTTGGCCTTGAAAATGCCAACCTGGCAACCCTGCGCTTGAACGTTGTCTTCAAAAAGTGATATGCAATGCCCGTGTGTGACGTAATAATCGTTTCTATGATTAGTCGAATGTTGCGCTCAGTTGCGGCCATTATTACCATAATCCTAAATGTTAGTTGGTGATCGTGAGCACGCTTGTTTTACGTCTGAAAGCTGCGGAATCTTTCCTAGAGAGCATTCAGTGCGCTTAGAACCCAACAGTGTGGAAGTGCGGAAAAATCCGGATCACGAGATGGGAAAAGAGCAGATTTTCTCCGGTATTTGCGAAGATCCAGATTAAAAAATCCGGATAAACCGAAGATTTTTATAAAGAAAAACGTTAGAAATCATTCGTACCACGCGTTTTATCCGGTTTTGGCGAAGATCCGGTTTAACCGAATCCAGATTAACCAAGGTTTACTGTAGTTATGTTTCAGGGGAAGCTATTTACCCGTCTGTGTGGTTTAAATCCAGATAGTTCAGGGGCAAGCGCTGCCGCGTTTGCAGCTAAATCTCGCTTTTTCCAGTTAGCCTTCTTGTTGCCCGCCAGAAGTAACGCAATGAGTCTAATCTAGTGAGGCGTAGCAATAGAAATAGGAGCATTTCTTAAAAACGGGTTGACACTTCGGCAGCAGAACAGCGGGACATTACGAAGAGAGGTGCTGATTTTATTTATATATAATCAGGGCGAACTTATAAATGTAAGTAGTGCTGGAGTAGTCTGTGTACATAATTAGTGCAGTAATTTATATCCAGTAAATAACTTTTTTCCAGAGGAATCAGGTACTTTAATCCAAGTCGAAAGTACCTTTCCATTACACTGATAACTAGCATGTTAACCGTGATCCACCAGATGCTGGTAAAATATCTCAATGAAACCTGTGACATTTTGTTGGCCACTGAGTTTTGGTCCAATAGACAGATGCGCAGCTATACAAACATAAAAAGTAAACGCATGCTTTGTGGTCACAGAGTACTGCAGCGTTAGCCCAGCCTAGAGGTTTTGTTTATTCGTAATCGTAATCGAGCAGGTGGCAAGTAATCGTAGTCAGTGCCGGATTAAGGTAGCGCGGGGCCCGTAGCATAATAACAGCGCGGGGCCCCAAGTTAAAAATACACAAATTCTGTGGACATCCATGTGATAAGTGCGAAACACCTGGTCCTAAATAGCAACCGGTGGACATTTTGGGCTACACATCTTTTTTACCAAAAAGTACATACGTATATTTTTCCAAGAAGAAATACATTAGTGTACAGCTCACAAATACAGTACAGAGACAGAAATTAATTCTTCCAGATTCATCAACAAATTTGATCATTGCTATATTTAGACAGTGTAGTCATACACTATACGTTTCGAAGTCGACTGTCAGAAGCAGCAAACCTACTGCTTAAAATTGCATTTTCTAGATTTTTCCTTAGCGAGTTTGTTTATGATATTGGTGGTGGTGTCTATGTCACATAGAAGTTCATGCTCTATAGTAATCATGTTGTTCAGTTTGTTTTGTCTGATGGTGCTCCTTTGTTCATTCTACCATCTAAGGTTTAGATAATGACCGTTCTCCACTCCAGTTGGTCACCATGATATTTAAATAAATGCGCAAATCATTTCCGGCAATTGTAAAAGATGACTACAAGTACACTACCCAATGGCCCGTGAATAGATACCAAATCCAGGGCTGTTAATAATGTTTTTACAAAATCGCATATAGACTCACCCAAAAACCTAGATTTGAACAGAAAATCCCAGGTAGACACAACATTAAGTGAGTCTTTCTACTATCTACCATACCTGGGCATCTGTAATCACAAAATGTGCTAGTGAATATACTGCATATACCAGGGGTGGTCAAACGTGCTCCATGTATGGGCCACATATCTTAAAACCCAAGTTGCAAAGAGCCGCAACATAAAAATGTAAAGATACGAATTTATTTGCAATCTCCACTTATGTGAAATCATAATATCTATTTGGAAGGACTTGCAAAAGTATTACTGTACCGCACGCTAGCTACCACAGTACCATTTCACAATATTTCTACACTTATAATGAATATCACGGCCAAAGCAAACGATACAAATGACATATTGCAAACGTTTCAATAACTCCTGTTATCATTATCAGTGCATAGCAATAGAACTGCAGTGATCTTGCTGCAGGTTCTTATTGGCTATTCAGGAGAAAAGCGCTGTAAAAAATGAACGCAAAAGGCTGTTTCGGTAGTGACGTAGTGGCTCGAAGCATACGTAGTGACATGACTCAGCTGGAAACGCGCCAATGGTGATGGCGCGTGACGTCACGAGTGAAGCATGAAGCTCTGTTACAAGTTAAAATGCATGAGGCATCGACGGGATGTTTGCATTCAGCTCTGGTTTGTGTTCTTGAATCAACAAAGATTCAAGAATCTGCAGCCGTCGCCAATTGTTGTCACTGCCAATGACCTCAGGGTTGTGAAAGTCAACCCGATGATCTGGGTTGGCTTGCAAGTGTCTGCATACTGAAGAGCTTAGTGGCGTTCGATGCTCTTCTATACGATTTATTAAATTGCGTTTGCCCGATGTAGGAGGCACCGCATGAGCAAGTA
>Ga0210059_1001343_pt1 | contig 36627 bp, 19 predicted proteins | sample Ectturendosymbi2_FD_188042 | JGI IMG/M metagenome (GOLD analysis project Ga0210059, IMG submission 188042) | Ecteinascidia turbinata endosymbiont from Florida, USA - Sample 2 (SPAdes) (version 2) | ecosystem: Host-associated > Tunicates > Ascidians > Unclassified | place: Key West, Florida... | reverse complement strand
CAGGCGCGTAGCCAGAAATTTTGATATGGGGGACAAACAACAAACAAGTCTCAACATTGAAATATTTAACGCCCCTTATTTTCAAAGCATCATCCATGAAACGTGCATTTGTCTTGCGTTCTTTTCCTGAACAACTGTGTTCAGATTTGAGCCGAAAAATAAAACGTCCATTTTCATTGAATTGGCAAGTTTAAAAAGTTTGTATTTAGTGAAGTTCCAAGTTTCGACTTTGGACGAAAGCCATTATTTGCTTGTAAAACTCTCTTGCAAAAGCGCTTGTGACAATCTCGATGCTAGAAGTGTACGGTATGCAGTATGCTTTTTGCAGCCAATATTCCACTTGATCAAGAAGTCATCGTGGCCGACATTGTTCTTGCGCTTTTTGTATTTACACGCTTTTGATGTACACCAACACATACGTTCAATCGAAGCCGAGTAGCGACCAGAGATGCAGGGCCGTCGCCAGCGGGGGGGCCAGTGGGGTCCGGCCGCCCATTTGAAATCGGTGCCCCCCCATTTCACGTTTGGATCCCCAGTTGTTGCATATATCCAATACTGTATTTCAAAAATGTGGCCCCCTTTCTGGTTTTTGGCCTTCTTTTTGGTTTTTGGCCCCCCCTGCTGCTAAATCCTGGCGACGGGCCTGCAGAGATGTAGTCGAGACCGAAACTCCGAGAGCGAGACTTCATCAAAAAATCCGAGACTCGAGACGTGCGTTTGGAGATCGATACCGAGACTTGAAAATTTGTGAAATATGCCAATGTTTTTCTAAAAAATGTCATCACCACTTCGAAATTGATTTTTTTCGAATTTCTTGCATTTTTCCTACCTGCTTTGGTCGTTTCTCACCTGCAGATACAGCAGACAAAAGGCACGTTGAATTACAGAAATTTTGCTATGCCATATCGTTTCAGTATTAAAAGTCTCAAACAATAGGCTTGTGACCGAGACCTGCAGCCTTCGAGACCGAGACGAGACTGAAACTTTCGAGACCGAGACTCGCAAAAATGGGTCTCGAGACTCCGTCACTGGTATAGCGACTTTGCACTAAGACACCGACTCCCGAAGTAGGCCTTCTACAAAACCTACCCGCATATAGGACGTAGATCCTGTGGTCAACCAATCCTTGAGCAAATAATTGACGTGTGCAGCTGATAAACGTAAACGCTGGAGTCTCTCAACGCGTTTGAAAAATGTTTGGATTTTATGTCATTAAATGCTATGAAATGCTAATGCCACAGCATTTGTGTACACTGCTTGCACTAAGTTTGCTTCCTAGAAATGATTAGGTATTTAGCTAGCTATTTAGAGTTTAAAAAATGAGTCACACATGTGATAAACACAGTATAGTAAACTGAGGAAAGTTACACATGTCCTCTAAACAAACTTGATATGTTTGACCCACTCAGTGTACATGAAGCGTGAAAATAGTTATGTATTTGCCAAAACGAAGCCACAGTCGGTTATCACCACGGCTCTTTAGTAAACCTAAGAAATATATTTGTCCAGAACCGTCGCCAGAAATTCCTCAATTGGGGGCTTTACATTTGTGCTGTGCGGGGGAGCTGGACATTCTAATATTTGACAAAAACTCTACTTTTTTTATTGTTTCATATTTCAGTTTGGGGGGATTGGAGTTTTGTTTGGGGATTAAGCCCACCAGAACCCCCCGTGGCGACGGGACTGTACTAGTCGCCACAGATTGACACAACAGTTGGTTGGTTGATTTAGCCATTCTAGCGTAACAGCTTGTAGTCTTCATTAAAATCCATTAGTGGTTAAATATCAAAATCCAATCGAGGGGAAATAATTCAATTTAGTCTCTTTTGAGTCACATACGTTTTATCGAGAAAGCAGATTGCATGCTTTCTGTAAGTAATGACAGTGTTACCCTCGGCACTTACACAAAAATGGCATCTTCCCACTTGCGTTAGATTTTGCTGCTTACTCTTCCCATTGAAGCTGAATACTTTCAAATTTACTCTAGGATAGGGTGTCAAGAGCAGATGAAAGTTGAAACACTTTGAGACGATGGGCAGGTCTGACTCTGATTACTTGACAAGACTGATTTTTTCCTCGCCGGAAAATTAATGGAAAATCACAGATGAAAACGTTGGTTCCACATAATTGTTGCTGAACCGTCACGATACATGTTTAATCATTGCAAATAAATATCTAGAATGAACGCTATAGTTGCCAAATAACGTCTCTGGCGTAATGAAAAAGACTTTTGAAACTGGATTGCTTCTTGACCCAGCGGCAATCTAGTTTCAAAAGTCAGAGTTTGAGCTTCAAGGCGTATAAAATGTATGTTGCCACCATATTCACGCATTTAGTTTTAAAACTCTGCAAAAACAAAAATCTACGGTTTTCATTTAAGGCTTATACGGCTGATGACGGATAAGTTAAATTTGTAGCACGCCAGAGTTCCTAGAGAGGAATTTTTGCGAAGGTCTTGAAATGAAGCGTGCATCACCATTAGGTGGGATACAGCAAGCTGCTGCGCCAGAAACAGCGGCGGAAAGCGTTACTCCTTGCTTTTTCTTGTGGTCATTGCTTACAAACGGTTAGATACAAATTTGTATTTCATCACTAACAACTTCCACACAGAGATTAAACCTCAGGTAAAGGTCAACCATGATATGAATTCTCTGGCATTTACACCATGCACAACATATGATTAATCATGGACAAGTGGTGAATCATATTGCTTTGAACAGGTTCGACTAAACGCCGAGGTGAGTTAGGTTCCTTTAAGCAGTTCGTTGATTTGCACTGACGTATTTCTTTGGCTTACAAATCAAACGCTTGATTTACCATAATTTTTTATGCAAATCTTCGGAATTGGGGGGAAATTCCCCCTGGCTATGCGCCTGGGAACGCCGTCCCCACACCTCTTTTTTAGCACTACACCCCTGGTCCCAACCCTTTGAGACCGAAGAAGCACCACTGGGGACCTTTGGAACAACAGATCACTACGAGTAAAAAATTTAAACTGGCCATAGAGAAAAAGTACAAATGTTTTTATTGTGCACGTACACCTACCAGTCGATGGTGTCACAATTTTCGTTTGTTAAATCTCATACCAACACGCAGAAAAATCAATGAAATTACCGATGCATAATCGTGAGACTAAATCCACACGCATTCTGCAGAAAAATGTTCGAAAAACAGAAAAAAGCTTTCCAAACTAGCTAATGTGACGCGGAAACTAAAAAACAAAAGTTAATTACAAAACCCTTTTGAAAACAACGCATAAAAAGCGAAAGTCATTCAAATCAAGCAAATGTCTTCCTTAGATTAAGGACATTTCTGCTGTGGATTCAAAGACACCACAGAGCCTTTTGGTTTGGGTAACTGGTTTAGGTGGAAGTAAGACCTTTTGAATATCATGTTTAGATATAGAAGCTAGAAGTTTCCTCTATCAAGTCTGGAAAAATCAATCTCTTCTTGATTTTTCTAGACCCTTGCATGTAACTTATTTCAAAGTCGTTTTCTTCATCACGTGGCAATTCCACATGCTTTGGATGCTTGTATGAACCTGTATGTCTTTTCATGAATATCTCTAAACGCCCTGTGGTTGTCTTCAGAAAACAAGCCCGTATTGTTGTTTTTGGTTGAAATGTTTGCATAATTCTGCATGACAAACATGTCGAGATTAAGCAAAGGACCAGTGGAACAGATCGTTCCATTGGTATCCTGACCGAAACTTTTTACAAAATCAATAATGGAAGGAAAGTAATTGAGTTAATGAGGCTGATGAAACCAACAAAACATAGCGAAATAAACTCTTTCCCAAAAAAATTATTATTAAAGCCTTAAACCTAGCTCATGCACTCCATAACAATTTAGGAAGTGGATCCTTGCAAGAACGATTTGCACCCTAAAAAGTAAAAAATCTGCGTAAATTCAAAACCTACATTAGCACGTTTTCTTCCTTCGCAGAAAAAGGAAGGTGAAAGTAATCTCGCTTTCACACCCAAATTTCAAGTTAACAGCGTCAATAGGTGACGCAATATTCAAGTGTTCATTCGGTCCCACTGTCTCGTACGCCCCACACTTCCCCCTAACACTCTCCATTGCCTGGGATGGTTGGTGCAGTGAAGCGTTACACAGGACAATGTCAGTTTGATTGTTACATCACCAGTCCCATATCTTGTGCTTTATAACCTTTGTTACAAACCATGGAGTCGAAAGCAGTGACGTATCCAGACCAAGAATTTGGGGTGGCCAAATTGTTTGATTTTAGGCGAATAACGCTATTTTGTTTGGAAAAACGCTTCTTAAAGCACAAAATGACTATACGTTCTAAAAATTTTTGGGGGGACATGGTCCCTGTGGCCCCCCCTGGGTACTCCTATGGTCGAAAGTGCATCAAACGATTTGGTTCCAAAGTGGCAAATATAGTTTTCATTTCTGGAATCAATTCAAAATTTTAGTATATTCTCACCCGCAGAAATCGCCCCCTTGGAAACTGAAATTGCCCCCAAATCTGTTAAATCACAAAATCGCTCACATAACGCATAAAACCGCCCACGTTGAAAACCACTGCTCTCAAGTTTCTGGTGTTCAAACATGCAAAGTTACCAGAAATTGAATACAAAACCCTGTCTATTGCTCTTTGCAGCAACATACCTTTGTGCAAATCTGGGTTTACCTCCCTAGTATCATTAAAAAAAAACAAGTATCGGAAGCGTTTGAACCCCTCGAAAGACTTGCGCGTGGTTTTGAGTGTGTGCCAAGGTATAGGCGGATAATTTCATAGTAGCAGCAACAAGAAAGTCATTAGGTTTGCTTCTGACGAGCAGTAAGGTATTAAAGCTAAACAGTACGACTGAGTGTTTTCTGTTGTGTTGTCAGTAGGCCTATGTTTAAAGTGATAATTAAAAAAATGAAGATACTGCAAAATCGGAGTTTTTTGTGATTTCTACGTTTTTTCAAAACGAAGGGGTACGAATGCCACTTTAAAGGAGATTAATTGCTTTCGCAAAGGAGATTAATTGCTGTCGCAAACTTTTTGCTTGTTAAGTTGTCGACTTAATGCAAATACCAAGAAATGAATTTGAATGCAAATTTCAAGGAACATTGTAAATGGGCCAAAAAATAGGTTTTGGTGGAATCTGGGTTGTCGTCTGCATCCAGATACCATCTCATCACTTTTTGCAGACCTTTCGTCCACCACGCATGGTTTGGATTGTGTTCCGATAGTTCACTTTATCCGATACAATTGTCTTTATTTTGTCTGTTATGTGGTTGACCAGCGCATGCGCTGACTGCATTGCCTACACTGCCAATTTCCGTAACTGTTGCACGTGCTCAAAAACAGCCGTTGTTAACACAGAAGCATTCAGGCATTTGATAATGTCTCAGCAGGGAAAAAGGAAAACTAAAAGTTTGCTGGACTTAACAAAAAATCGAAAGTTTTCTTGCATACTTTATGCGCATTCTCAATTCTTGTGTAGTTTAGCAAGATTCGATCTTGCAAACTGGGGTGTGCTCCAGCCAGTCCGGCCGCACGCTTTTTATGCTTGACTGCTTGTATTCGACGAGATATTACCGCAGCCTGATTTTGCAGTTGTTTCTGACGTCGTGATGAGTGTGTTTTACTCCCCTGTTTTAACGCGTAGCCTGAAATTTTTTGAGCTGCTGTGTCGTAGCGTTAAGTTTATTTTCCTCCGATATCCCAACTTGGAGCGTTGATTATATTCAGTGCAATGACACATAAAATGAGGGGAATGCGTGTCGTAGAAGAGCATGCATATTATGTCAGCAAACTTCGCCAAAACGTTGGTTTGGAAAAATGAATATGACTTCAAATTGTGACGTCACAAACAGCGCACACCAATACAAATGGCCACCATATGCCACTGAATGAACTCTCCCATGGAAATTTTCTGCGTACGCCACTGAACCGCAAGATAGCTTTTGTAATGCTTCCTTCCTTGCTTATAACCACATGAGTGCGAGAGATGCTGTGGGAGAACTCCCCCTCCTAGCATAGCAGTACAGAAACAAAATTAAAATTAGGTCACTGGGAGGAATTTTCCGTCATTGTAATCAAAGCAATTCGTCGATACATAGGATATGCAACTTAGCTACTGGTTGAACTGAGGTAGGTGGATGTAAGACAAATCAGCCAAGTAATTCATTAAATTTTTTTGATAAAATTACTTAAGAAAGGTGTGACGATAATTGTTTTGTGGTCTTTACGACAGTTTTAAAGAAACAAAATGCGAGCTACTTTAGAAAGCTAGGCAATAACTGCACTGTGCAAAAAAGGAAAATCAAAGGAACATTCACTGGCGTAAATGATTTCTGGGTAGGGTAATGGACTTCTATTAGGGCAAACGTTTTTCACCCCATTCATCAAACCCCTTCCCATGTCCATATGCTTATAGCCAAACGTTTATTGATACTCAGTATCTAAGTAGCCATCAGTATACACCTGAAAATAGGTCGGAATGCAGTCCATTGTACTGAATTTTTTTTTAATGAAAATGGAAGTACCGGAATGGGACAGTTCGGCGATGCCGTTTTGTCGACGCCGGTTCGGCGACGCTGTTTGGGTGACGAAGGATGCTTCAACGAGTGTCAGTTAAGACACATGACACTTTTGATGGGAGCGCTTTTTATGTATTTCTTTAAAAAGTTCGGATTTATGTTTAGGGTTTAGGTTTAGATCAGCTATGTCCAACAGAAGTTGCTTACTGAGTCAAAAATTAAGTCACGATCTTGAACCACGGTCGCACACTGAATGACATATTAATGATGGCCGAACATTGAATGACTTACGTTGACCTTAGTGCACTAATTTAGTTTCCGCTAATGTGCTGAAAGCGTTCCAATCCCGAGTGCAATAGCAACGACTGTTTGGCACATTTAATGGTTCCGTAAGTGTGGTTTCATAGGCAAGTTTAGTGCCAATGGAACAAGGGTAGATATCAGAAAACTAGTAGAAAAATTTGCACCAAGGTGTCAGTGGACACGTAGAAATCTACCTGTACAGTGCCGGATTTACCTATAGGCTATATAGGCTTAAGCCTAGGGCCTCAAGATCCAAGGGGGCCTCCAAAAACTGTGGTACGCGTAGAGTCAATGGCCGGTATATGATCATTCAGATTAAACTTCGTCAAAAATTTATGTCTTAATTAGTATTCACGAAATTTAGTTTTATTCAACTTTCGTGGTGAAAACTCCAAGTCTCCCAACGAGTTTCCATGAATCTCAATATGAAGGTTGGTCAAGTCGCATGCCAACTATTGTGTCGACAGACTCAAAGCGTGCTGGCTGCGTCCTGCGCTTGCTGAATCGTACCGATTGTTACGTGTGACTCTATCAAAGGAAATTGTGGCTGTTCATGTTTGAAATGCACCTGATCAGTGGCATAACTGACGGGTGGCAGGGGTGCGAACCGCCTTCCCCGACCAAAATAAATGTAAAAACCGGGCCCCTACCTAGCTTGTATATCGGTATTTAGTTACTATTTTTTTGGTTTCAGTAGATTGTTGTTTTTTTTGCTTTTTTCGGAGTGTTTTCCGGTGATTTCGGGTTTTGTTAGCCGTCCAATACCTGATTTTTTGTTGTTTCTCAAATATTTTCTGAGTGTTAGTCGGTGGGCTCCCTTCAGCTAAGTTTCCCCGTAGCTCAAACCTCTAATTACGTCACTGCGCCTGATCAAAGCAAGGTTGTACTGTAGATAAGGGCTATGTGTAGGGCTAGCAGCAGTATCCTACAATAAAAGCATAGTTATTTCTTAGGTGACTGAGCAATACAGTAGTTTTGTCAGCGTTTGTATCGCGTAAAGTTCGATTGGTACTTTTAGATGTGACTTTTTCCATTTGAATTTTCTTCAGTAAAGTCATTCAGAAATCAGATCGCCATTGAGTACTTGCGCAAGTTTGTACTGCTTCCATGCTAAGCAAATCAGAGAAGATCTTGATGAGCTTGAATTGCAAGCAAAAGCCACTTTGCCAACTGGTAACCAATGTTGCCACTGGGGTCAGTGGCGTTAACATCAGATTGTTGCGTTTTTCAACATCAGATAACATCAGATTTTACATTACAGTTTAATATAAGCTAAATGCTTCTGCTTGCAATATCTAACAAAGTGCGATAACCCATGCTGAATCCGAAGGAGAGGGAAGTATCGTCATTAAATGGAAAAGCTGGTTACTAATGCGCAACGTGTGTGTTATTCCCAACGGTATGAAGAGAGCTTCTTCAGTTTGGAATGATTACCAAACACACACGAGGGTGAGAAATTGATGAAAAAAACTTAAAATGCATGAATCTAACTCATTTTCATCCTAAAAGAATAGAAAATGTGAAGAAAAGCAACATCTTAGTCAACATCAGATTTGTTGCCAAAACATCAGACATCAGAAATTTCTCTCAAAACATCAGATCTGATGTTGAAACATCAGAAGTGGCGACACTGCTGGCAACCACAGAACTCTTCCCCAAAGAAACAAAGAATAGGGAAACAGCTAGAAAATGACAAAAGTGCGTTTGGGTCTGATGCCTTAGATTAGCAATTCTAAGATTATGCAACCATGCGGAGCTTTATTCCTTAGCTTGATGGTCACTAACTGCTCAGGCGAAAGATCCTTTTCAAGATTCAAAAGAATTAAAAATGAATTGAACAGTCGCAATGTTCCAGGAGAGATTGTCCACAGTGACAAACTTAGGCAAACAAATTGTAATGAATTCTCAGATAATTTTGTTATGAAGAAGGCCAGGACAAAACCTTTGAACTGTTTACTGTGTTATGTTCAGCCTTACTTGATTCGATGATTGTAGCTTTTTATTTCTTTATATGTATTTCAATAATGACAGCATAAGCGGAATTTAAACCAGTCCAGTCGCCACGGTGGGCATTGGTGGGCTCAGGGCTCAGCCCTTCCAAATTTCAATATGAAACACTATAAATCTGTAAAGATTTTATCAAATTTTCAGAATCGTGAACCTGACAGTTACAACTACAGTAAACCTCGGTTAATCCGGATTCGATTTGACCGGCGATTTTATCCGGTTTAGGCGAAGATCCGGATTAACCGAAGATGGCTGTTTCTATAGCCTGACGTCATTTCGGTACTGAGATACTGGTGAGAATCGTTTAAAATTGAACGCATTTACGACACAACAGCAGATTTTCCCAGGAGCAAAACGCATTTATTGATGTATTTACAATGGTACATCAGATTAGTAATCGCCATACCCAGGCAGTTATGAACAATCTTAAGTTAATAATTTTAGATTACTTGGCTGCGAAAAAACCTGGGGTTTTGGATTGATGCATATACTTTTTACAATGTTTGGAAGGTAATGTCCTCCAAACATCTTACCGAGTACAACACGCTCAAGGGTAATGCTCTACACTTCACACGTAAACTCAACACTAATCAATACACTGAAACCCTGGTGCGGCGATGTTCCTTCAGCGATATGTCCAACGTGATTAGCTATGCTCGTGTGTGACGCAATAATCGTCTCTACGATTAGTCGAATGTTGCGTGCAGTTGCTGCCGCTGTTGTAAAAACCCTAATTGTTCGTTGTTGATCGTGAGCACGCATGTGCTGCGTCTGAAAGCTGCCGAATCTTTCCTAGAGACCAGTCAGTGCACTTACTTCATTGAAAAATCCGGATTACGAGATGTGAAAAGAGCAGATTTTATCCGGTATTGGCGAAGATCCGGATTAACAAATCCGGATAAACCGAAGATTTTTATAAAGAAAAACGAAAGAAATCATTCGTACCACCAGTTTTATCTGGTGTTGGCGAAGATCCGGATTAACCGAGGTTTACTGTATTTGGATGCGGTTTGCGTGACGCAGGCCTATTTTGCTCGTGTGTGTGAGATTTTTATAGCCGTGGTAAGCGAGTTGTCTTTATGCCGCCACACATACCATATAGGTGCAGTGTGTTTGTTTTGTTTTTTTAAACACAGGTAAGAAAAAACAGATGTGATTCTTGTAAAAACGTAGACCATGTGTTTTATTAAATATTTCAATTGTGGCGATTTCGGCTGGTTTGCCTGTGGCAGTTAATAATCCTGTTCCCGCCAGCCAAGTAGGATTTCAACAATTCCGTGCAATTCAATACTTTTGCGTCGAAGGCAGCAACAAACGCAATGATCGTGGGCACTCCAGTAATGATTTAGAATTTTTTACTAAACGTTCTTTCAGAAGGTCATTTTCGGATTTTGGCAAATGGACTTAACGCTTTCCAATTTTTTCCTCGCAACAATGGAAGAGGGGGCCTCACAAGTGGATTAGCCTAGGGCCTCGCATCAGTTAAATCCGGCCCTGTACCTGTATGCAGTATGGACTTGATAAAGTGGCACTGAGGATCGCCTGTATCAAAACTGTCTAATTTAGGATTATCAAGACAGGACAGGTTGTCAGTAAGTGGGTTATTGATTTAATACTATAGCGGAAACCTAAACTACGCCGCACTAAATCTTCGACTGAGGCCGCGGGTTGGACATAGCTGGTTTAGGTTTAAGACTTAGGTTTAGGACTCAAGTTTAGGGCTGAGGGTTAGAGCGTATGTTTAGGGCTTACGTTTAAGGTAAGCAAACAATCTTTGTAGTCTAAAATGTCAAAAACACTCTTTTTTCGTATAAAACATTTGCTACCACCATCGCCGAAACGTCCTGTTGCCGAAATGACGTCGCCGAACTGTCGTAGACCGGGAGGTAGCCTACTATCGCTCTAACGTTAAATGACTTTTTACCTCTCTGTCTGGCTCGTATTCCAGGGGCGGCCGTTTAGGCTGAGCAAGTTTTGCTGTTCTTGGTCTGTTGCTGCAGCGTGTAGCAGGACGTGAAACGTTCCATATGGGAGAAACTCGGCCACAGCTGAACTGGTGGTACGGTCTGAAAATGCATTGTACAGAATGCGGTGAGTCAACTGCTTTCGTTCTCTTCAAAGACCTCCAACCTTGTACTACGATCCATTTGCAAAAGCAAGCAACGGTTTGTAGTTTCACAAATGCAGAACTTTGTCCTCAATAAATTTAACACAAATTAAAAGCCGATGTCTGCTACAATCCTCAATGTAAAGTACGTTTTGCCCATCATTTAAAATGTACATTAGTTTGTTGGACAAATAAATCGTTAATGATACCATGACCGCATCAACAAAGGGTTACAGAAAAACGAGCTTAGACATCAGGTAAAAATAAGGGCACCTCCACTCCACCATCTTATAAAAAAACGATTCTACATAAAACGATTATAAAGTGATTTGTCTTTGTGTAAACTAAAGGTTTTTGTAAAGATGAGTACGCAGATTGCAAAACATGCTGATCTAAGTTCAGGGTATCTAGCGCGGTAAGGTCTGTCCCAACAATGTCTATTCTACACTTGTTTAGAAATGTTGGCTTGCAGTTGTTTATGTTGCCCAGGGCTTATTTTAATTAACATAACTTACTGCTCAACAACGCTGTTGGTGTTCAAACCTTTTCGAAATGATTCTAGCGACTCAGCAAGGTTCATCAGCCAACAGAAAGTTGCAAACAAGAAAGGAGTACATGCGTCACACCAGATGTTCTGTGCTTCCATACTTCTAAGCAAATTTTCAAATCTTGCTGTTAAACAGCTGCATACTACGGTTGCCATGCACGACGAACGCACAGATCGCTGTCTGGGGAAAATCCATGAGCGTAAGTTACTCATTTGATGCAGAAGGACAACGCAATTCATGACCCAAAGAAGCATTCATGACTTTTGGAAAAATTTTTACAGGGTAGTTAGTGCAAGATAGCGGAAAAATGGCTCGAAAGTGGTAATTTTTTTCAATATTTTGCAAACACTATCAAAGTTATTCTTTATGTTCAGAAGCAGACGTTTTACTTAAAAGATTCTTTCGAATACGCGTCTATATCAGTTGTTCCATGAGGTGAAAAGCAACCAGCACCTCTTAGATTTCCTACAAAATACTTAAGGTACACCTGTGCCGTTTTTTATTGGTTTTGTTATTTTGTGACCAGGGCGTTTAAGGCCATTAAATTCATAAATTACAGTAATTATCATTCTTTTATTTAAACTTTTGGCCGTCACATGGAACGCTTTCATAAAAATTTCAAGTAGCAGGCCATCTTCGCTTCTGTTTGCAATATCTGTCAACAACTTTTCAAAAATGCAATTAAGAAATGGAAGAGGCTAAGGCCTAATAGCAAGATTTAAGTAATGAGTATTGTTAAATTTTTTTAATTTTTTCTAATTTTCCTTGCACCCTAATCTAAGCTTTCTATTTGCAGGTGTTAGAAGCAATTATGATCTAACATATCACTATATTGCTACTGGGCCTTTGTTTTATAGAGGAAGGCTTTGCTGTATTTGGGATTTTTCACAAGCATTTCGATTATAGGACTGCTTGTTGGTAAAGGCCAATCGTACGAAATATGACAAGTTATCACTGTCTTTGAGATATATTGGGTTATTGCACATGAATTGCGCGCACTTACAATAAATTAGAAGAGTAGTTTTGTATTAAAATGCAAAGTTTACGAGTAAATATTGTGCAGGAAAAGAAATTTTTAGCACAGAAAAATAAGAACCTGTGTATTGTTTAGCAATAAAATAGTTGCATCCGTTTACGTGACCGATTAATTCCACATAGGACTTAGTAAATTCCAGAATTTAAACAAAAATCTACGTTTTAACCACATCAAACACATTGTCAAGCAAGAGTGCAAGGCATTCACAGGCCAACATCAAATCGTGTTACAACGTAAAAGAGTGTCAAGGCAAGGTGTTTGAGCCAGAAAACCTTCACTGATTAGAACCCATTGTCAGCCAGCACTGCCAACCTTTGGTGGAAAACTGTGTTGACCTTCATTGACATTACGGTCGGACAAATTTTTAACCGGTTGCAAAAGTATATCTACTGCATCTTGCAACTAATAATTCTTAGCCCAGACTTAACGATTTTCTGGAAGAATCGTTTCGGTGGCCGAATGTACCTCTCAACAGCCATTGCAACAACTCCCAACGAGTAAAAATCTGCATAGTACGAAAAATGCAGTTATTTTGCAAAGTTGTCGCACATTTATGAAATACAGAAAGCAAAAACTTCAAAACCATTTATCAAGCTGCATTTTCGAAAAATTTAAAGAAAGTTTGGACAACGTTCAGTGAAGTCGCTTTATGTGCTTTTGCGTGTTCAGTATCTCGGTCATAGGACTATGGAGCGCACAGCCAGTTGCATAGATCAGTGTTTTTCAACCGGGGTTTCGCGGAACCTCAGGGTTCGCGCGTGGCTGCCAGGGGTTCCGCCAAAGCAGACGGAAATAGCCTGGGACGAAATTCGTTTGTTATAGAAACCAGATATACATTTGGATCATTGCATCGGGTTCCAGGAGCAACGCAAACATTTGCGGAAGGTTCTGCTGCAGCAAAAATGTTGAAAAACACTGCCATAGACATAGCACTTTTTGTTTAGTCACGGAACATCTGAATGTTCTTTGAAGATCATAGCCTGAAAACGTATATCTATGTTCAAGTCGAATTCATTCGAACGTTTCTATATTATAATATCGAATCACCTCGAAGCTTTTGGGACAGAGCAAGGTAGCCTCATACGCAATGGCAAATAGTTAGTCAAGCATGGCGTCGGTGATGGCACAAAACGAAGCGATTGCACAGAAACTATTTACCCGTCTAAATTTCACTTTTTGTTTTAAATGTCTTTATTAATATTTTCACATTTTTTCAATTTTCTTATGCTGCACCGTTTGGTGCAGTCGTCGGAAGAGTTCAGGATTTAAATTATCGACGCAAAACGTGTGTGAGAACCAATCAACCAAAACAGATTAAAATTATGTGTTTTGACGAGAATGCATGTTTAATCGGCAAACGGCAGAGATTAACTAATCAGTTTTATCCAGTAACATTTCGTGCAGTAAAATTAAAAGTTAAAGAGGTTAAGTACTGAAACTATAATCAAATGAATTGATTTTGAAAATGGAATCCATGTTTGCTATGCAACAACGCCTGCGCCAGACTACTTCCAGCAACATTAACCAGTGCTCACATTCAAAGCTAATTGGCGAAGCAGTGCTTGATCGGGACGCAAAACTACTGACTTCATCACGTAGAGTTTGCATAGGATTTACAGGGCAACGCAAATGCTCGCTTTCCGACGTCATGTGAAAAAGTGGTAGGAATTTTGGTAAACATTAAATGCAAATCTATTTAGTTTTTTTCTGGGCAAAACGCAAATCAGTGCACACTACGTGGTTTACAGTTTACACCATAAATACCATAAGCACAAAATCGTCACGAGCGACAGGTATTGAGAGGTTGTACTGTGGACGCAAATGCCAGCACAGTACTAAAGAGCCATGAGTGCCACTTGGCTATGCATTCGGAATGATTGAACTAGCGCGTAGGAATTTCTTTTGTCCAAAGCAGGCAACCTGTCCGCTAATACCGAAAAGAACACGACCAAGAGGTTTTCAAGTGCCGGCTGTTATGGCTTCGAATTAACTTGATTGTAAAAGATTTTCTACACCGGAGGATTTCAGAGAAGAAAATATACCGGGAACCAGGCAGTTCGACGAACCTGGTTGCAGTGGCGACAGTCAATCAAGATTAAGTTAAGATTAACGCAGCATGATACCGATGCGACCACTGTCGCTACCAACCAGCTTTCGCACCCGGACCTTCCTTTCTCGTGTTCACTACTGCAGGGATCCGCAAATACTTTTTGGCGCTATCCTAAAAGCTAGTTCTTAGTTCTCGCGATATGTTTCGTGAGCATATAATTTTGTGGAAAATACTTTAGAACTAAATATCAATCATAAGACTACTATTGACAGTAGCAATTATCTTCTCACAACATTGTATGACATTTAGCAAATAAAACAGTAAATGATTGCATTTCTTCTGTCTGGTTCATAATTACACAGACGCGATGTTTATATTTATGACAAATTTAAATTAATTCGCGACCCAAAGTGGAGGTCTCGCGACCCCTACCCACTATTTGCGGACCCCTGCTCTACTGGTGCCAGTGGTGCCACGAGCTGCGTTCTTTTCAGACAAATTTCCATCAAAATACCCAGCAACTTTTTTTACAAAGCGCACAGTAACATTCCTATTTTACCACAGTAAAGTGAGCCGACACGCGAAACCAGGGCTGGAATTAAAGCGATCATTTGCTTACTTCAAACTCATATTCCTTCAGCAGGACTGATGCAAACGGTTGGTTCTATGTCACGAAAGAATCGTGTCACCGCCGAGCAGAGCCTGCCTCGAAACACTCAAGGCAAAGCGGACATTCCAAAAACTCTACGTTGGTGCTGAACTGGTTTCCATTTACCACAAAACACGATTTGAGCTCATCGTATCAGCTAGAAGCTTGTAATCAGTCTGCGCACAGAAGGGCGACGCATATCACAGCACACCTGTTCTCACGATAGTCTTCTGGGGGGTGTTTTGGTTTCGCAAGCTGATGTAGGCGATCACTTGCTTCAACCTTCATGGCAGTTGGGCTAACTTCCCAGATTTGAGAGCTGGTGCCACAGCTGTGGGAAAACAAGGGCCTGTTCTCCTAAAAAAGCAGATATTTGGCAATGATAACTCCCAAACCGAAATACGCAGTGAATGCTTTGTCACTTTCTAAAAAAGAAGAATTGCGTTTGTAAAAATCAAATATCATAATGTGGTTCTACTAAAGTCCTGCGCTGGGATGGTCAACGCGCACGTGTTGTGGGTACCCGCAGAGCTGTGCGTACAGGTTGGGGGCGGGTGCGGGATAAGAAATTGTTTGTGCGGGTAACTGAATGTTGACTCAGTGCATGTGAAAGTGACATGAGCAAGAAATTAACGCTACAGAGAGAGCTTGTGTTACAAGGATGTAGCAACATTCGCCAGTGGTGGCGAGACCATACACGGGAGTTTCCAAATCTCAGTGATCTTGAAAGAAATACGTTCTGCGTGAGGCAACTACAGCTGCTAATGAATGAGCGTTTCGTATGGATGCTCATGTCGTGAATAGCTGAAGAACAAATTTAAAGAGTTCGTCAGTGAACGGCATACTCGTTTTCAACACTAACAGCGTTCTTAATACTGAGAAAGAAGCGCGGAAGTTTGACTAAAAGGTTTCACATTTTTACCTTACAGTGTTTTTTAAGAGCTTCTGGTGGCTTTGAAATGAACCACTGAACAAATTGCCACTAGCGATCATGGGAGTCGGAAGGATTTTTTCCAGTGGAGGCCCAGTGGATTTTTCCAATAAATTTTCTAGGAGGAGCCAAAAATCGTGAACTTTGTTTTTCCCACTCGGAACAAGAAAACAACATATTTTGCCGAAATTTTTTAAATCCAGGGGACAAGGTCTCCCCTGCCCCCCTTCCGACGCCCATCCTAGCGATGAAACACATTGCATGAGTTTTTAGTGGTTTTCAGACACACAGTGACAGGTTCAGGTAAGGGACGGAAACAATGCGGGGAGGGATAGAAGTTTGCGGGTGCGGGGCGGGTTAAAAATGCGGGTGCGAGGCGGGAGCGGACAAAAATTTCAATCCGCGCAGAACTCTAAGTCCTACGCAGTATGCTGCATATATCGAATGTATCTTATCGTTATAAGCACAGATAAAAACCTGAAAGTTGTTTATTTGGATAGAGCTAGGTGCAAAGTATGAGCGTACGATTCTTGAGAAGAGATACGAGTTGTTTTCACGAGTGAAAGATGTTGAGGAAAATCGTGAAAGTGAAATAAAGCAGTTGCAAAATAAAAATCCTTTAAAAGTGTTCTCTTAGCAAAAATCAGTAGACCATAAACAATGCTTTATAACTTCGAACGTACTGATTTAGTTCCAAGTTGAAGATTTTTCTTTGCAGTTGCCAGCTGTATGAGCCTGGCAGTGGGTCTTGCATTAAGGGTTTCCTTTGAAACGGGCCACATCACGTCTTGATTGCCCCAGTAAAGCTTCGGTCTACAAGCATTCAACATAAGCTTCAACTTTATCAAGCTAAGGTTTAATTCATTGCAAAAGCAGAAACAACTTAAGAGTAGAGTAACAGAAGCAGCTTTTCCAACACTGCAGCAAACGACTGGATGTATGTTGTATGCTGTACATTTTGTCTTCAAGACATTTTTGATAAAACTTTCCAACAAACAAATCACCAAACAAATTTTCACGTTGTTGCCCACAATTCGAATTGCGTGAAAGCAGATAAATTGATTGAAAAAACATCAATTTTGCCTCTGCACACAGTTTCGTTGAACGGTTGGTGATAAAAATTGCTTTACAAACTATAAGAATGACGTCAACCAGTAGTAATACATACCCGAAACTTGTTAGCCATACTTGTTTGTTCTCTTTGGGACGTGAGAGGCAAATTACTCTTTTCTTCGAATATCCTCTCGACCATGGACGAAGACTTGGGCTGTCAATGCATAGTATATGCAACTACCGGTTAGAGCATAACTACTACATTTGAGGATGTCTTGATATTTCAGGCAACTACAAAAACCGGTGGATTATAGTGATTGCAAACTAATAGGCAATTTGTAAACTATGTAATCAGCAATAAAATTATGTTTGCCTTGAGCCAGAATTATATATAAAAAAATATTGACATCAAGCAACTCCACTTTTCACGAAAGCAAACATTCTTATTGACTTACTTTTCTTCTTTTAAACACATCTTAACTCATTAATGTGATCAGGTCAAAATTTGCCTTGCTATGAACATAATGCTCAGAATTGATAACATTTTAGTGGGCGACGAAATCAACAAAAGTGGACTTGCAATACGATTTCAACCACGGTTGGGCGAATTATGACCGTTCAAGGGTTTTCAGGTGACCCACTGAGATCAGGTACATACTCACAGTTTTTGGAAAGAGATCTGAGAGATAGAGAGAATATATCAGACTTGGCTTCTTTGACTCTCTACAGACGTTGTTCAGCAGTTTCACTGAAACCCTTTAGGGCCCACAGAAGCCACGATCGTGCCAGCCACATATTTGACCATAACTTGCCATCCGCTAGAGCTAGAGAGCTATCAAACTCTCTAAAGATGGGGAAGTCTTCTAGTTTCGATTTTTAAGGTTGTCAGTACATATGATACTTTCACTACAGCGAACACTTTAACTGGGCCGCACAAAACCTTCGACTGGGCCACATGCGGCCCACGGGCTGGACATAGCTGCGCTAGATGGTCAATCAAGGACTCAAAAATGCAGATTTTCGCCAAGTTTACTTCAAAAGAAAAACGGTTAAATTGCCACTTAAACTTTTTTCTCAGGCCTTGATTACGTCATCCAAAAATGTTCAAACCAGCCCCAGTCGTGACGTCACACCAAAAAGTTCAAACCCAAAAGTTTCCCAATTTTTTTAAATCGAGCTTAAGAGACTTTCTGCTTCTTAAGAGGGTTTCAACAGCTCTCTATCTCGTTCCTTAAAGGGGTCAAGAAACAGTCGCCATGTTTAAGGAATTCGTTTTAAAATTTGAACTGATACGAGGCTCTTCAAACTTGTGGTTTTCTGGATGCGATCCTTTCACCAAAAAGTTGGCCATTCCTAATCTAATTGAAACTAAGCGATCATGTCGCATATACACTTTTTCGCTCGTTTTCGAAGTCTGCAGCCCGACAAGGTCTAATATTGTGACGGCCACAAGCAAGTCTTTGCAAGCACTCCATTCCAGACACTCCTATAGCACATGTAAGTAAAAGTAGGTCTACTAGTTATGTTGTTTGAGTCGTAGACGAAAGGTACAATCAACCTGGGATAACAAAAAACGATGCTTTTTAGTGCACAGAAAATATTGCACCCAGTTCGGGTGCATTTTTGTGTTTTTTTCTGTTGGTGAAACTTGAAAGCAAATTAGCGGTGTAAGTTACGCATCGTCTTTTAATTGAGTTTACATTTAAATATTTCAATGCAATCCTAGCATATGATATACGGTTCCTTTAGCGTAGAATGACTACTGCAGAGGTTTTATCACAAGGAAGCACACGTATAAAAACTTGGAAACTACAAGTTTGTTTACGAACAGTCTTAAGTTTTTTTTAAAGAGTTACAACTGAAGTAGAACTGAGAACGAAAGGCTTCAAATAGAGCTATGATTTGCCTGTGGTCATCCACTGCTGTCTCTAGCACAATTTAGGAAATAACACGTAGATGTGTTAAAGAGGCACTTACTTGATACTCGTAGGTAAAATGTTGGTTTCATAAATTACTGGACCTGAAAAAATTCATAGAAATCAGGAACATTAAAGCAGCTGATAAACAAATGTTATGCAGATAGTTAAATCTGTTTTTCGGATAAGACGAGGATTCCTATGGAATACGTGTAATACATTGAACAACCTACTAGAATAATTTTCATTATGCGGCCTGTGCAGATATTGCCTCTTCACTGTGTGATCAGTTTACAAACATTCTCAAGAATTTCATGATGCACAAAAGAGGTTTCACACCACAGGTGTTCACTAAATTTTATTACGGATATTGCGGAGGTAAGTCGAAATATCTAACCGCTTTATGAGGTTCAAACAGTGGTGGGCCCGCGGAATACTTGTAATGATTCAGGGTAAAGTGGCCTGCAGATGAAAATCAAGTGACTTAGTAATTATTTGTAAACAATTACTTAGGTTTCTTTTCGATTTTGGTTTAGCGAAATAAGATGAAGAAAGTGCCAACAAGTGATGTACTCAACGCAGTTGCTGCATGTGAATAGTAATTTTATCGCGAATAGTTGTCTCTAAATTATTGAAACCTAAACGAAATTCTTAAATTTTAACCTATATTGAAATGAAACTATTAAACTATTGAAATTACTTTGCTTAACTCGTTTTGTTTCATAATCGTTTTTTCATGGGGCTTAATTTGCTTTTATAGGTGATTTGCGTGGAAGCTTGGTCGAAATTTCACAATTTTGAAAAAATGATAATGTTTGCGAATGGACACCGAACATCCCTACCTGAAAGTCATTTCCGTGAGGCGTCAGTATGGTGATAGCAAACTATAGCAACATGAGTTGAAAACTTCCAAGTTAGATTGATGGTAAAAAGCCTGCAGCTCACCGGTTGCTTTCTTTGCTGCAGCCATTTCGAACACAGATCACGAAACAGTAACACTATTTCATCAAAGTAGACACGTGAATTTAAAATATTGGGTCCCAGCAGTATTGGTGAACTGTCACTTGTGACGTAATAAGAGAACAAATTAAGACCCATCTCACTCAACGGAATACTAACCTTGAACAGACACCATTTCCACTTTTTTCATCCAGATTGCACGAGTACGTTAGTAACAATCAAGCTTCACGGCTTAGGTATTCCAGCCAGTCACTCAGTCTACACTAACAATTATATCTGGGAACAGATGCGAACATGGTTTGATCAGGCATACGACATTACGATTTGCAACCGGTATTGTGTGATGGACTATTGCACAAATATCAATTCGATCGCATGGTTTGGTTTTAACAAAACCGTTATAGGCTTAACGCATGTACCGGAGCGTTGTCAAGGAGCGTGATCACAGCGCGACAGTGATTTCTTGATCTACCCAGTTGCTCACAAACTTCACCACAAAAAAAACTGGAATTTGATTTGTAAGTATGTAGCACGCCATTTATTGCAAAGATCAGTTATTACTATCACAATGCAAATACAACTACGAACAAAAGAGACATAGCCTACCCAATACAATGAAGCTAAAAAGCTTTATGGCGGCGACCTGTGGGTTTATTGCTTCACAGTTTTGGCTTTACAGCTATAAAAACCATATGTCGTTAAAGCTTATAGATTGTCGACACTCCATGAGTGTGCATGGCACTGCTTGTGTTATAGCTGTGTTCGCATGATGTTGGTACATGGTTTATTTTGATTTGACTTGATGCATATTGAGCAGTTTTACCGTTAAGTAAACTCCCACCGTCGAAACATGTGCAGCGTAATTACTTGAAAAGAACACTTTTTTGCATAAAGACATCATAAATATTTCTCATTCCAACAGACTCGAGTAATAGTTTCGTTGTAACAGATAAACATCAAGAGTAAGCATGAACTACCAAAATGACAAATGTCCAATGTAAAAGGAATGGCGCTGTTAACTTGACGTTTTTCTATTCATTTTCGCCATTACTTTCCGAGGGGTTTTGTTTTTGACTGTGAGTATTTCCGCCATTATCGTAGATGGCACGTTATAAACGCTCAACAGTAACGTTGGTGGTCAACTGACTAAATGGATTGCAATCTAAAGATTGCTGTAGCATGACTAGAAGAAATGCATGAGCTTGCTGATAGAACTGTATCTACTAGCTGCCCAAACAGAAAACTGCCGTCTGTTTGATTCAGTTATCATTTATTAAATGACAATCGGCAGAAGGCTGAAACCTATGCCTTTTGTCCAGTCTCCGTGGAGTGCAGTATTGACACAAATAATTTAACGTTCACTGCAGCAGCACAGTGACAAACAGAATGTTAATGATTATCGGGATACATTCGATAGCAAAGAGAAAAATTTGTTTAAATCGTAGCTCCGCGTTGTTTAAATCGTTTGAAAGACATATGAACTTACATCCAAACGCAAAAAGATGAATTAAAAATGTTTTGAAAGCCGCTATGACCGTATAAAAAATGTTCTGCAGTGCAAAAGAACTCACTTTTTAGGAAGTCTAAGCTAACTGACATCAAGTAACAGCATTCCAGAAATAAGTGTTCAGCCTCAACGTCATCTGTTTTCCCTTTTTGCTTAGAAAAACACGCGGAGCTACCAGACGAAAAAGATGCTTAACTCTTGGCTGGCGCATTCAACATTTGTGAAACAACAATGTCACTACTGTCTGGTATCAACTTTAAACCACGATAGAAATTTATGAAACCTTCGAGGGGCGCCCGACGAGACAACCTGTTTTGCAGGGTTTTTTCGGTGTCCCAGCGCCTTAATTTTATTTTTACATGAAATTGTTTAATGTTTGTGCCAATAAACTCTCTCTCTCTCTCTCTCTCTCTCTGGCAGGAAAACCTACTTCTGCGCCTGTTAACAAGCACTGCGGTTTAAAACCAATCTATTTTGACTAAATTTTTAACTTTAGAGCGCTGAGTATCAACAAAGTATGCTGTCCACGTTTCGCACTCCTGCTTGCATTGCTACCGTCCTAGCCAGAACTCCGCCTAAACGTGATTAGCGGGGCGTGTCGCAGTCGCTGCAATGTATTGCCCACAAGAGTGTGAGAAAAAATCTTCTGCTGCGAGTGTGCGACGTCGTGGCGCACCTGGCGTCGGTTTTTTATAGTTTGAACAATGAACAAGTAAATAAGTGAAACCTGCCAATACCAAGCATCTCAGAACAGTTTTTAAAAAGTGATGAGAAGTTTAGAAGCGTGATACTCGTAAATGCGCTGTTTTATGTCTTCATAGATATGTTTTCCATAGGCGGGGATAGGGGGCTACATATCCCCCAAAATTTTGCCTGACATTCCCAGTGGCCCCTAAAATTTTTGCGTGACACAACAGCACTTCTTTGAAATTATTTGAAGCTGAATTATAGCAAAAGTTTTTAATGAAGGCAATTTCTAATCATGTTGCTTAATTTCCTTTTCCTTTTGAGAAAACTAATACTCTGATCGCAGGTTGCTGAGATAGATGGCATTAAGTTGCAACCTCCTACGATTAGCATCAAAATTCCCAGCAATACTTGGAAATTTCGAAACATGAAGGAGTAACGTCTCGGGCCAGAACGAACTGCAGAACTCCATAAGATTTGCAGTCTCCCAGATTTTCACGCAAAAGATTGGAACAACAAGACTGCCTTCAACATGGCAGGCAGATTCCTCGAATTCCCTACTTCACTTGTCGCTTCAACATCTCGCAGGCAAGTCGCATACGTGGAAGACCTTTGTTGGCCGTGCTTGCTGGGAGGCCATTCGTCGTAACTCCACATCAGGGTCGACAAACACCGGACCGCAGCCCGGTGCTAGTCCGTGAAGAAACTGTTACTGGGCCGTGCGGAACTAAGGCCAAATTTGTCCAAAAGTGACTGAAACAACTGAAGGAACCTACTGAAGGTGCCATTGACTTTGACTACCTCAATCCCTACACGTCGGAGCATCTTATTGCGGCAAAGCAAGCCTAGGTCTCTCCCTGAATCAGTGCCATGATGACTTACGAGTTGTAATAAATTTGCCTGTGCCAAAAATTCCTTATTTTATTGAGGGCTGGTCTTTAAGATAATGCCAGGCAGAAACCGGTCCGGAGTGCGAAAAAGGTTGTCGACCCCTGCTCTACAGTACATAACCATTACTGTTATCTAAACATGTACGTTGAAAATGATGGGAGGTATTGTGTTGACCTAGAGCAGGCTTTTCCAACATTGCGTGCGAGCCACACTGTCTCTAGCGCGCCGTGCCATGGAGCCTGGACATCTGCTCCGCTCAGCGCTCACCCGTCCATCGAGTGCAACCGCACGGCGCCTCAAAACGAGACATCCATTTGTACCCGCCGCACAACATCTCATCAGTTCATCTGACAACAACATACGTGCGGCGCAGTAGGCGGATCACCAATGGAATGCGGAGTGGGAGACTCCGCATTTTCATCCCCGACACCGGCACCCGCCCCCCAGAATGACCCTTCCAACAAAAGCCTGGGTCCGGCTTAACTGCTTGTACAAGTGGGATATGGCCTTCTCTGCGACCTGTGAGTGTGGCGCAGAAGAACAAACCGTCGACCATGTTGTCCACCTATGTCCAATCCATCGACCTCCCCATGGACTGCATGGCCTGACGGTTCTGCACGATGAGACAGTCGAATGGCTGCTCAACACCTGTCCCGAGATCTGGTGCGGCGTAGCAGTGGATTGAACAACTCGTTCAAAAGAAGAAGGGTGCGGAGGCGCACAGTTGTGTAGCAAATTTTTTTATAGTTTGCAAATTATATCTTATTTGTAAAGTTTTAGATGTTCACTTTTACAAATTTTTCTAAGGCAGCTTGCATATTTGGCTAGCTACAGGGCCGTTGGCGTTTGAAGAGCCGAGTTGGACTGACAAGGATGTCGCCGTTATGCCGTTTAAAGTCTAGTGTGTGTGTTACTGTGACGAGTGACAAGCAAATAGCATGGAACTGAGTAGTGAGGGATATATCCTAACCTTCCTTCGATTTTATTTTTTGACCATTCAACGAAAAAGTCAATTTGGAATTTAGGTTTGGCTGAATACAAACGTTGCTACTTATTAACTCAAGAAGCGATTTGTTCGAGGTGCAAGTTATGCCTTGTAATATACCAAATTTGCTGTGCATTAGTTACACAATACCTACAATTAACAACCTTCTGACTGTTTCGCTTATTGATGCCTTGCATCAGATCTTAGTAAAATGCATAACAAGTTGGTGTTAACCGAGAAAAAAACAAAAGTTAAATAAAAACTCGAAGCTTCAATCAGAAGCAAAGCAAACGATTGCTCTTTGTGATAAGAGCAACTTTTTCTGATCTCCTGTTAGATTATAGCAAAATATATTTGCAAGTTTTGTGCTGAGATTGTCAAGGAATAAATGGTTTCAATGAGTTACTTATCTTGCAATTTCAATTAAATTGGGTACATACTGTAGATGAAGGAATCAAAACACTAAGATTTAACTACTGCGTTGATTTCTATTCGGAAAAACAATAATTTCCATAATCAAAAAGCAAGTTCTTATCGGAGAGTTGAGACTGATTAGTGAACATTCTTTCCGGTTACCTCTCCACATTTGCATACCGTTTTAAGAAAAAGTTGACAAAAAATGTTAAGAAATTCAAATTAGACAAATTACAATGTTAGTCTGAACAATAAGCAGGTGATTGCATTGTTGGTATGTTTCTATGAAATCTGCTGTTTAAGAAGTGAGGCACTTACTAACATGCTGAAATAATTTCAAGACTAAAGAAATTAAACATTAGTTAGTGACTTGATTCTCGGATTGAGCTCGTCTATATGCTTCACTCAGCTGTCATTAACTTCGTAACGACTTAACCAACTTCTGTTTGATACCTGAGCAATGGGTAGTTGCTGAATAAACTTGTTTTAATTCAAAGCGCAAACGCGGAATACCCTGTAAGCTTGTGGCGTGTAACAAAGCTTTCTGTAATTGTACACCCGCTTGGAAACAGCGTTACCACCGAAAGGACAATGCGCATCATCTCTGAGAATTCTGGCCTGCACATCTTCTACGAGAAGATGAGATTATTGCGAGATAATGTTTCGTGATAGTTTGTAGGGGCAGGGCACTTTTCCGCGTTTGACTCAGTGCAATGACAAATCAAGCTTTCATGTAAAAAGGTTGAGTTTCCATTTCACCTTGTATGGGGAAAACAATTTCATTATCGGCACTCGTTGTTTTCAATATATCATTAAGGCCGTGAAACTACTTGAAGCCATGGCATCGGTTTTGCAGAAAACCAACGCTAAACGTTTTTATCAATTAAGGGCAACGTAAGAGTGTGACCTTCTTCCATTGGCACTTTTAGAAAAGAATACTAAACAACGTCTTCAGTTTATTTTATACAAGACAATATCGCGGTACGTTATTACAGTTTGATTGTATGCCCTCGTAAGAATTTTCAAGCACATCTCTGATCGTTATCATGTTGCGACGACAATGGTTTGAAACAACGCCAATAAGACCGAAACACAGCAAATTTTAATTATGAGTATTAGTATGGATGTATAGAGCGGAAGTCAAACTCCACTGACGAGGAAGGTCAAAACGGTGCCACCTAGAGCAGTGGCGGTTCTGACCTGTAGGTTTGGGGAAAGCAGTAAAAAACAGGGAGCCAGGTAATGGACTTGTTACAATTGTGATACTTGATAAATTTGCAAAATTAGCACAGTACTTTCGTAAATTTATTGGGTTTTTATTAAAAAAAGTGAAAGAGCAAACAAAAGTTAAAAAATATTTTCCGAACCAGAATATTACCAAAGTACATCAGGGGTATATCCCTATCCACTCTACCATAATTTTGCTCTTTTTTATTTCCCCGTAATAAGCAAAATAATTAAAAGGACATCAATTCTTTTCCCTTTGCCCAGGCTTCTTCCATGCAAATTTATAAAGACGCCCTATTATCATGCGATATGCTCTAAAAAGCAAACGGGGGCAAATGGGCGTCGCTTCATGTGGTTATTTTGGATCCGCCACTGATTTGGAGATTCAACCCTGACAATGCACTCCATAAACGTTTCTGTAAAACAAGCTGTTGTACTCAGAAATCGTACATTGCTGTCCTCGGTGCGGAATTCATCAGTTTCCTTAAAGTACAAGGTCGGCAGGCCCTCAGAACTTGTAGAAGGTACAAGAAGCGTCATGTGCCATTAATTATTAAATGCAAGACAGTAGTTATTCTATTGAGACCACGCATATGGAAGTTTGACTACCGGTTGGGGTTCATACAGCTTTAAAGATCTCACTCAGGGATATCCTAAATATTTTTCTCGCTACCTTCTTCAGTTCCACGGCGTTTAAATAACTAAATTTCATGCCCAATGACATCAGCCATTCCTTATAGCTCTTTATTACATCGTCAGCAGCAGCCAATTTTGCAGATCGTATGGAACCTCCACAAAGTATTATAAAAGTTATTATCAAGACGATGGGCAATAGCCTTAGCGATTTTAAAAAATAAGCTTACTTGAAACTTTATCTTCAGATGTAGCTTGGCCAACAATGTCCGAAACCATAATGTTTTCTCAAGTAAAGAAAAATTGTCGACGTATCTTTTTTCGTTATGGTTTGTTGCAATAGATAATTAGTCTCTCACGGAGCCAAAAACCAGGTGGTTTTTATGGAAAATATTTCATCATATGAGAGGAGGCTAATAAACCAATGTCCAGATCCGGTTTACACAAATTTCTTTTGTTGCATTCCACAACATCTTATTTTTGTATTGCCAATTTGTTAACATTTGATCATTGCAAGATACAAAGTCAGAGTAGAAACTACCAAGGCGTATAATTTATCAAGCACTGCAAAGTTTGAAATTCTACCAGGTTCATGGCAAAGACTGTGGTGCCATGTTTACAAGATTACAATAAAGTGTAACTTTTGAAAGTGCATTTTGGCTGCTAATTTATTGCATACGTCATAAGCCTAGAACTGTATGCAAAAGATAAGCCTTCAGATTAGCAAAACATTTTCCAATTTCGTGGTTGAGGTCACAGTGGAAGAAAAGACAGAAAAACTGCTCAACTTTTAAAACTTGGCTGGGTCCCTTAAAAATACTCTCCTTACGGTGTGAATTAGTGAGGAAACAATCATTGTTTAATTACGGACGAGCAAAAAAGAGAGAGAGAAATCCAACGCAGACGAGCTCAAAGCCTACGAGGTTGTTTCATAATAGCAAGTAAAGATAACTCAACAAAACACAACTTCGTGCATGAATGCTGCGGCGTGCATCTCTGCGACTGAGCCTTATTACCTTCAACAAACATGCGAATACGTTGAGTCAACATCGAGAAGGCATTCGTTGCATTCAGAAGTGCGCCAACTATAATGCTCGCATGAGATTTTTGTCCCAATGAAAATGTTGGCAAGGCGGATGTCACTTTTCTGCGTATGCTCTAGGACCTCAACTCTTTTTGATTAGTTTGTTGCAAAATGTCAGTTTCCGTCTTATTGTTTCATTTTATTCAATGCAATTGAGGGAATGCTACAGAACTCAAGCGCACTAAGATTATTCAACCTATATCTAACCGTCAGATAATGGGTCCCAGTTGTCACAATCAGTACCTGATCTTGACAGCGGTCATTCTGGGGATGCAAAAACGTTGCCATTTGTGTTAATCAGGGATGTAGATGTAGGGATGTAGTGCTAACAAAAAAGGTGTGGGAACGCACCCAAAGAACTAGCCATTTTGAAACAGATTCAAACTCATTTTAAAGCAAAACTTGAAAAATTTGTGGGAATGCCTTTCCCACGCGTTCCCGCCCCATTACACCCCTGATGTTAATACAAGGCCCTATGGCATTAGCAGATGAAATTCAAAAATATCGAGGGTCCGTTTTGCAACCTGCGTGTTCACCTATTGCCTCCTGGCGGCAGCGCTATGATGCGGTCAAGAACGTCGAGGCTTGCAAAGCTGTTTGGAGGCAAAGATGTATAACGAAAAAATTAGGGATCCAATGAGTTTTGATTTAATATCAGCGATTTGTTTGTCTCCAAAAAGTTTGGCACCATTGGGTTTACGTGAATTTACCGTCGATTTTTTATTTTTGTTGATTCTTCTTTCGATCATATACGCTATTTGCGTTTACATTCAAACCAATGCCAATAGTACGAAAGAATTGTGTTGTCTACATTCTCCCAAAATTCATTGCTCAGTTGTAACAAACCCCCAAATCATGCAGAAAACATAGTGTTCAGAGACAAAACCTTGCAGATTTCGGCATTTAAAAAATATAATTTACGATTCACACCAAAAAACAAGAATATGAAATATAAACAAATGTCTTGACACAGTGAAGAGGAATCGAAGGCAAGGCCGGTCAAAATATTGCAGTTCTAGAAACTTGCTTCGTGCACAAAAAACGAAAACCAAAGCGCAAGACCTCCACAGGGTACGTAAAGCACTTGCAGATGACGATATCCCATCTGACCAATCAGGTGAAGCTGCCAGCTTTTTAAGCGTGGAAGTCGATCACGCGTAATGTTGCTTTAGTTTCAACCAATCGGAAGGCTTGCCCAAAGTGTGACGACCTCTCCAGTGAGGATGCCTCTCTAGTTCCTCGGCCTTGCTCGCAAGAAATTCGAGGAACCTGCACATTCCGTCGGGAGTGTGCGTTGATTCAATGGCAAAGGTCAAGTTTCTCATTCGCGCGAGCGAAAACGACGCAACGTCGAACCTCACTCCTTCGTAGAAAACGCGATATCGCCGGAAGTCCTCCCCATTTTCGTGAGTGGAGTCTGCGCTTGAGGACGATGAGTCAAACAGGTTTGCGTTTTCATGGCGAAGCCGAGAAGGGACGGATGATCCGTATCCGTCGTCGTGTGATTGATTCATTCCTTTGCCGTCGGCGACCGGAGTCAGAGTCTCGTCGCGAAAGATGCGTTCAAACTCCTCGTCGGTCATGGGCAAACCAAACCGACGTTGTTGCGGCCTAAACTCGCCGTCTGCGATGCTATCGGGATCATCGCTGACCTCAGACGAATTGAAGCCATTTGCGGTGGATTGAGAAAACACTGCTGACGTTGACGGGCCGCTCCTTTCGGATTTCCTGCGTCGGAACTGCCTGGAAGACGCAGCTTTTGATTTGACCCTCGTCGGCTTCAACGTTTTGAGATTATCTCTGGCGCCAGCAGTCGGATGAGGCGAGTGATCGTCAAAAGTACTTGGTGGCGCTATATCATCCGCAGTAGGTGAATTGCTGGAGATGGGTGATGAATCGGCCGAATGGCTTTGGCTTTGAAAAGTGGACGACTTCTCGTCGGCTTCTTCGATGATGCTCAGACGATCCAATGCATCTCCTTTTTCCAACTCGCTTTTCTTTTCGTAGTTGAGTGTCCTGACTGCAGCAGCAGGAGTCCTTTCAAGTTCCGAAGGTGCTGCTACGCTTCGCAAAGCTTGATTTTGTTGTTGCAGATTGGCAATTCTCGCGCTTTGCTCGCGACAAAACCAGTCGAATCTTCTGCACGTTTCACGCAGAGTTTCCAGCTCGTGCTGGTAGTAACCGATTCGATCGCGATCCTGTTCAGTAACAGCAAGAAGTTCACGGTTTAAATTTTCCGAACGGTCTAGTTCGGTTTGTTGCTCGGCTTGCTTGACTTCGTGAGCGGATTCAGCTTCCGTAAATTCTCTTCGTAAGTCATCCATCTCCCCTCGCGTGCATTCCAGGTTTTCAACTAGAGCAACAGTCTTGCGTCTTTCGGCATTTAGCTCAGCTGTGAGCTTGTTCACCTCCTCACTCAACTTCTGAGACAAATCTCCACTCTGGCGACTCTGCTTTTCTGCATCCTGGTGCTTCCTTAGAATCGATTTGAGACAAGCGTTTTCTTCTTCCAAGAGACGTAACTTCTCAAGAATTTTCCCCGCTTCTTGTCTTTTATAGTTGATCAATTCTTGAAGCTGGTTCTCGAGTTTGCGGAACGAACCATCTTTATCCGCTACGACCGCTTCCCGGGCGCAGCGCACAAGCTCACATTTCTGCCTTTCCAATGCCGCGGTCAAGGCACAAACGCGATCGTTGGCGGCGGCCAGTTGCTCTCCAAAAATGCGAGCTCTGTCCTCAACGGCGATCAATTGGCCTCGCACGATGGCTTCGGATTCCTCGCGCGATTTCAGCTGCTTGGAAAGTTTCCTGCACTTGAGTTGAAAGTCGTCGCGTTCAGCTTCCACAGTGGCGATCCTGGCATCGCACAGCGCCTCGTACATGCAGCGAGCAGCCAAGTGCTCAGCAGCCGACACGACAGCGTCATTTTTGTCATTTTCTTTCTTGTGCATCTCGATTGTTTCCCTGATGTTCTCGAGCATTGATGCCTGGTCAGCGCAAATCGCTTCCTTCTCGTTCAGTTTCTCTTCGGTTTCTCGATTCCGCTTTTCAGCGATTGCAAGTCGGAGTTCTGCATTCTTCACCTGATGCAAGAAAAGCACGCCGTTAAATAAGCGCCACGCTCAAGCTTAAGTCAAGGTTGCAAATGAATGAAGAACAAACACGTTTCGTCGTGCATTTGCAACAGTAAAAAAACAACTACCGCATGCCGTAGGGGTAGGAATAGAGGAAGCACGTGAAGGCAGGTTGGTGAAGATTATATGGGTGACACTGCGACAAATCACGCGACAATCATGTTCGATATTCACCGGTCAGTTACTTTGTAATTCGGGAAGCTGCGCGCGGTTCAGCGCATACGACAGCACTTCAAACTCATTTTTAAATCAGTATTTAATGAAATATCCACTTTCACTACATAACAAAGGAAAACATGAAAAAAGTGCGGGAACGCGTTCCACCTCCAAAGAAGTGTGGAAACGCCGTTCCCAAGCATTTCTGCCACGCTAAGCCTCTGAATCCAACCAACTTTCTCGTTGTATTGGCTGCAGCCAAAGAAAGGGCAAAAAATATTATTGGTACAAGGAGGTAGTGCTAACAACATAGGTGTGGGAACCCACCCAAACACTAGCCATTTTAAAACAGCTTCAAACTAACTTGAAAGCAAAATTTGAAAAAGGTGTGGGAACGCCGTTCCCATGCGTTCCCGCCCCATTACACCACTGATTATTGGCATACAACCAACAGTTGGCCCTGCGTTTATCATCAAACAAAACAGGGCCTGTGTTTGCACTAAACATATTAGAACGGTCAAATAACAAAATCACGATGCTGAGAAAATCTGTTTGAGGTGTGCTTTGAATAGAAATATGAGAGTAGCCACAAAAAGTTCAACACATCTTGATGATATTATCTTCAGGATTTCGAATGTATCATAAAAATATATATACAATCTCTGCATGTTTCCTTGCTACAAACACTACCTTTCTGCTTTCTTCTTCCAGCAGTTCTTTCAATTCGCGCGATTCGTTTAAGGCAGATTCAAGCGCTATCCGTGAGGTTCTCATCTGACTGGTTTGAGATTGCATCGATTCGAGTGATATCAAGAGTCGGCGCCGCATACTCTCGTAGCGTGAGTTGGCGACTGCCAATGCTGACGCTAAGGTTCTTTCGTCTTTGCTTCTATCAGTGGTTGATTTCAACCCGCCAGCTGCATTATTTGAAACATCCACGCTGCTGTTATCGCACTGTAAATATAAAGCTGTGTTTGCACATTGACATCTCACTAATCTCGTGACTATTACACGCTAGTCCAACCACACATAGAGTTACAGACTTTATACCTAAACACAATAAACAAATACACAAATTGTGAAGTAACAGAAAACCCAATTTGGTACCTTTCACTGAAGAAGATGTAAGACCGCCTCAACAAGTTCTTAGCGAAACGTTTAATGTGGCCCGCATATCCCCTTCCTAGACTTGATCAAAAGGTCATATCAAAAGGTTGGGTGAGTATGACGACGTCATCAGCGCCCCCCTTTATAGCCTTGCCTCGCCCCACCCCCAACCGCAAGTCCACTACTGATCCTATCAATATACACCAGCTAATACCTGCGTCGAAACATCCGCGGTGTTATTTGTATATGGGCGCAAAGAGCTCTCAAGTAAATCTTCAACTTCCCTTCGTTGAATTTTGCTTTCGACTGCTTTTTCCTCAGCTTTTTTGACCTGCAAAAAGCAAGAAAGTAGGAATGTTCAGCAGTAGATGAACGATCAGAGAAATTTGAAAAAACGCTAACTTTTCCAATAGCATGAAGAGAGATTTCTTTCTTTTTGCGCAACGCAGAGATAATGAAGTCCTGGGAACTTTGACTTTGCAAAAAAATGTTCCGGAAGCACCGAAACAGCCAAGCAAAATGAGACGCTTTTCCGGTCTTGATGTTGAATGGCAAGCATATCCCAATTACAACAATAATAATAAACGCAAAATCCTCGTTGATTTTAAGTTGCAATTAACATGTGAATTTCCAAAAACTTTCGGTTTTTGCTTCAACATAACCCGTTCCTTCAGCAGAAAATTACCCTAGGCCTTGGGTCAAAGTAGCTACTCTTGCGCAGTCCGATAGCTGTATGTACGCAAGAAACCGGCTTCGATTTGCATGAAATTGGTTTTGTCAAGACAAATCGCATCCATGATGATTTTACAGAGATTCTTTTATATGAAAATTACTAATTTTAGTGAAATGCGCCGTTTACACGTGAGGAGGAATCTGATAAATATATTTTTATTCTCAACTCACCACAAAGCAGCAATACTGAATTAAAGCGTGACATTTATTGACAAGAAATATGCTACCTGGTTGTACAAATCAGTGGACAAATCTTGCGCAGCAGCAAGCTGTGCTTTCAGTTCTTTATTTTCATCCGACGCACTCGCCAGCTGATCACAAAGCTGTTTCACCTCACTCTGGCTCCCCTGATCAAAAACATACGAAACTCTAAACGTACACCTTTAGGAGAACCGAAGCGATGCCCATCAACAAACATGAACAAAATTTGATTGAACCCAACAAAAATACGCGGATACAAAATAGCATTACCAGCTATACTTCATACCTTAAATTGTTCGTTGATAGAAGCATGAACAGCTCGGTACTTCTCTGATGATTCTTTTAATTGCTGTTCTAAACTAATTTGCTTCTTCTCGTAGTAGTCAAGCCATTGCTAAAACGAGAGAAAAGTAAAAAATACAAAACCTTTATTTGTGGTAGGGACATTGTCAGCACTCCCAACACTCCTTGAACCATACCGCTCGTTCACAAGCACAAAACTAATGAAACAGTGGAAACCACTATTCCGAATCTATGAGTCTTGAAAAGTACAAGCAACACGTGCGGTCGCAGCATGTAAGCCTGCACTGATTTTCTATAGGTGCCGTTCCATCTCCAAGCTTGCTTTTTTAGAAGCTAACTTCAAAAAATGTAATGGTTACGTTTAGGGGAAATGGTCAATCATTGATTTCACTTTTACTTGCAGTCAAAGTTGTCTGTGCATCTGATACTGTTGTACAAACGGAAAAATTTGGTAATCCCTGTTTCAAAATGGAATGAATGTGACAACCAATGAGGTCAGTTTGTTCCTCAGCTGGTCCATCACGTACTTTGCTCCAGCGTTCGGTTTATTGACGAAACTGCAATACTGTAAGAGGATACTTTTGCTCAATCAGACGAATAGCGTTTCAGCAGCGCATAAATATACGCATCATCAACCATCACCGCCAATAAAAGATCAAGTTGCTGAATAACTGATATAAAAAGCTTTTAATAAATGTATGTATTTAAAGCGGAGCAATTCCACGCATATTTAATCGTGAGCACAGGCCCGTAGCAAGGTTTTAAGTTTTGAGGGGAAAATGCATTTTATGGGAGAAACATTTTTATTATGTATTTAAAACGAATTTTTCTGGGCACAACAAAATTTGGAGGGGCACTGCCCCCGAATGCCCGAATGCCCCCGTGTGTACGGGCCTGGTTAAGGACTTTACTATAGACTGTTTTAACGCAGCTCAACCTTTGCGTTGCCGTATTCCAGCTGTAAGGCCTCGTACTGCCCTTGCTGATTGTCGAGTAATTCGCGCAATTTCTGAAGCTCATCAGTGTCTTTAGCATGTTTCGCCCCATCAGTCACGTTGTTTACCATTTTGGCGGCACCAGACACGACCATCATTCCGAGCTGGTACGCAATGGAGGCATTCAGCGTCTCAGTCGATTCCCCTGGTGGAAGAGAGGACAAAAATGGTGGAAGAGAACAAAATTTTAATTAAACCGAACCTGTGTAAGAGATTGTTAAAGAGAAAAACTAATGTTGTGCAATCGCAATGGAGAACCTAGGAAGAGTTCCAACTTCAGTATCACAACAACCGATTTCAACCATCACAACACGCAGACGTGCTCCTACACGCCCCTCGCGAAATTAAATGAGGCTTTATAGGCCGCGCCACAAGTTTGCAAAGATTTCAGAAAGCAGCAATGCTAAAACTATAACCATAGGGCAGGGGTCGGGAACCTTTTTGGCTCAGGGTGCCATGAAACCTACATATTTTTAATTGCATTTCCTTGAGAGCCATATAATATTTTTTCAACACCTAATGCAACTAACTTAACTAATGTGTGCATTTTCAAGCAAAATCAACAATTTTAAACAATGGTAAAGGTCTGAATTTTCTCTTTAATAACATGCTTCTTGCTGTTAATGCGATTTCTGGCGTTGCATGGTGCTGCTGATGGCTTTGTAGGAATTACAGAAAAAGTTTCATCCGTAACAATCGTGTTAAGAAAATATCAAGAGAGCCAGATGCCATCATCAAAAGAGCCACATCTGGCTCGCGAGCCATAGGTTCCCGACCCCTGCCGTAGGGAAACAAAATCATTTGGGATGAGAAACAAGTTCTCAAGTATCTGTTCGAAGATGTCCATGTCAAGAAACAATTATATTAAAACAAGTTTTTTTTCCCCAACTGTTACCTGTATTTTTCGCGTGTCTCGCAAAGTTAAGAAGGTCATCAACGGCCAGCCTTGAAAACATTCTGCTCGAAATCTGGCATAAATTTATGAAGTGCTGTTCGACACACTCATAAAAAATCGAAAACAATCGCATATTTAAATCTCGAAAAGCTTTGGATAATATTTGCAATGCCCAAATTGTCTAGTTTATGCCAGATTTTGTTAGAATTTTCGCAAAGTTACAATTAAACCTTCGCTTGCTACAGGACATTTTCTCAAAGCATTTGCGGTTACGGCTTTAAATAAAAATATGCTTGCTTGATGCGGGAGGGCCTGAACAAACCAGGTAACCTCTGTTGGGGGCGTGAGTAAATTTAAATTTAGTCCGACCCTGCATACTTGCAACAACCAGATCACGATGTTTGGGAGCAACATTTTTGCTGCAGAAGGTTGGCGGTAAAACAGTTTTTTTTATTTTATATCAAGTCAGTTAAATTTACCAGTTGTTGGATGGGATGTTCCTATTCTAATTGGTTCATTAACGCAAAAGGTACGATCTACATCAGGGTCTCAACTCAAACTGTTCCGAGAGCCAAATGAGGACCTATGAAGCAACCCGAGGGCAGCACTGTGACGCAAATGGCGGTACCTGAACCTTAATAGAAACAGCTTTTCCATCATGTTTACTGCGAAAGATATCATGAGTTCTAGGCAAATTATTTCTAGACGGCTCTACGTTCGTTTAAAAGAAACTTGTTTACTCGCTAACCGAGGACTTTTAACGGTGAATGACCTAAATAACATTAAAGTTTGAAAATTCCCAAAAAGAATCGCGGGCTGCACAAAACGCCCTCGCGAGCCACATGCGGACCGCGTGTTTGAGATCCTTGGTATACATCGAAGATACAACAACACAAAGGGCTATTAGAAACAACCGCTTCTTCCCACCTACCGTGAAACACTTGAGAGCTGTGAAGTTTTGTAGCGGTGTCCACTGTCTTTGCTGGAGAGGCGAATTTTGAATGGGTATCGTTTTCGCTTGCCTTGTCGGTTTCATTATCAGATTCAAGTGAAATCTCACACCATTCAGTGACCGTAGGAATTTTTTCAATGTCCGTTGTTTCATCGTCTACATTCCAATCCCATTCTGTACAAATCATTTAACATTATCACTTCTGTCATCAGTGGCGTAGCCAGCCCACATTTTTAGGGGCAAATCTTTTGACATTAAGCGAGCAACAGTATTTTTTTGGGACACTGCCTCTCAAAGCACAAAATAACGAGATATGCTAAAAATTTGGGCGGTCACGGGGCTCTTGGCCCCCCTAGCTACGCCTATGTCTCTCGTACTATAAGCATCATGGTAAAAAGTAGGGAATTATATGCAAGTATCTCTGCTCAGTGGCGTAGCGAGCCCAAAATTATTTTATTCAAACAAATGTTTCATTCAAACAAATGCATTTGTCTGTATGAACGTTGTTGACATTTGTTGCCAGGGGCAGATCCAAGGGGGGGGGGGCGATCGCCCCCCCTAAAACCTACGAAAGTAACTTTATTCACCATGTTTTTTTACCATCATTCGGAATACAGTATTCGCGATTTAAGGCCAATTTGCCATCCATTGTTTTGTCACAGC
>Ga0210059_1001341_pt1 | contig 36642 bp, 17 predicted proteins | sample Ectturendosymbi2_FD_188042 | JGI IMG/M metagenome (GOLD analysis project Ga0210059, IMG submission 188042) | Ecteinascidia turbinata endosymbiont from Florida, USA - Sample 2 (SPAdes) (version 2) | ecosystem: Host-associated > Tunicates > Ascidians > Unclassified | place: Key West, Florida... | reverse complement strand
AGGATATTATCAGTGAAATGAAGTCGTTAAGACAAAATGCCGAGTGTGAATTTCACGAGTTGTTTGTTTCAGCACAAGAAACAGCCCTAAGTCAAGGTTTTAGTTTGGACATGCCCCGCCTCACCCCAAGGCAGATCAACAGATGCAACGTTGCTGCTGCAACAAATGAAGAATATTTTCGAGTGGGAATTTTTATCCCATTTTTGTACAGCTTCATCGCAAATCTCGAGTCGAGATGTACTGCCCACAAATCCATTATTGGTGGACTGCAGTGTTTAATTCCAGCTGATCCAACAGTTGGACCAACCACCAAACAAATCCAAAGCATTAAAGTTTTGGGAGAGTTTTATAAAGAGGATTTAACGAAACCTCTCGAAGAATTAGTGCCTAAATTGAGATTATGGTACAGAAAACTGTCTCGTCAATGCAAGCGAGAAACCAACTGATGTACTGGGATGTATCAAATCATGTTGTTTTGACGCTTTCCCAAACATTTTTACGTTGCTCCATATATTTTCAACTCTTCCGGTGACGTGTACCAGTGAACGATCTTTTTCTACCTTACGCAGACTAAAAACGTACTTGCGAAGTACGACCAGTGATACCAGAATGAACGGGCTTGCATTGTTAAACATTTATCGAAATTACACTCCTTCCCCGGAACAGATTATTAACAGGTTAAGTGAGAAATCCAACAGGCGTTTAAATATGTGTTTATAACTGCTTGACAACGTTTACGTATTGTATTGCTGCTTGTTTTATATTTTTTCTTATCATACTTTCGATTTTAGTGCAAAGAAAAATTTTGGCACTTAGAAACCCGCCCATGAAAATTTTCTGCGTACGCCACTGCTTTCAAAACACCTTTATAAACAAGATTGGAAATCTGTATTTATAGAACTTTACTTCTGCATCGACCCGATGGTTTCACTGATTTCACACTAAACTGTCCCCCCACATTTTACAACAAAATTGCGCCCATGCAAAGGTGTAACATTTTTATTTCACTCTGCGTTGAGTTTTTAATATGATTTGCATTTCTCTCTGCAGTGAGTATATAATGCTCTTTTCAGGCCATCTCTGGACTGGTTCATTTTTGAGAACACTTGCCACGGAACTCTCGGTAATATTTTGACTGTTGCTACCGTTAGTAGTTTTCAATACGCACGAAGGTAACCCGGGACCAGCTCCTGTTCAGGCCAAGTCAAGGGAGGTCTGGAAGGACATGACAATTGTTGTTTTGTTTGTTTAACGACGATGGGCAGCGGACCGAGGCTTGGCAGCGGCCCGCGTTGCGTCAGGTCGAGGGAACACGACAAACGCACAACGGATGGTTAACAAAGGTGCAACGAAAAGAACAGAATGGCAGCAAAGAATTAAGGATATAGAAATGAGTGAAACGCCACAAAATATCACAATGCAGTTATATCCGCGATTTCCGAAGCGCTTGAGGCGAATTGAAGGGGAAGACACAGCAGCTTCATGGCCATCAAGTTTAGTTTCTGTATAAGCCAAATCGCGGGCAGGCAAAGTAGCTTCACTATTATCTGCAGTGCCGAATTAACAATAGTAGCAAATGTAGCAATTGTTACGGGCCCTGCGCTTTTGGGGGGCCCCGCGGTCCTCTGTAATAAATCTTATTTATTACAATATATATAAGATTTTTTCAGTCTAAGAAGTCGATATTTTGCTAATTTGCCATAACTAGTAAGCGAAGCTTTTCAATTAAACACTGTCTGTGTCCATATATTCTTGTTTGATTATTTTGGACAGTTGCATAACAAGAGGCATAAGATTGCGGTCAGCAGTGTTGCCATTTCAACTGATTTGCTGCTAAATCTAGCAGGATTTTCTCACTGTTAGCTATAATATTTTCAATCTAACAGTTATCTGGTTTTCTAGCAGGATTTTTCCAACAGTTTGGCACCTTTAACAGGTACAAATTCTTGACCAAAAACCTGTTTAAACAGTTTTTCAAGGTAAAAACTTTTACACGTTCTTCATCAAAAAACATACTTCTCTTCTTTATGAAGTTTTCAATTGGGTAACACCAGGACAAAGCACAACGAGCTGCCTGCAATTATTTGTAATTTTTATTATGCTCCAAGCAGATAATAGTATCATAATACCAAGTATTAGATGGCTTGGTGAAGCCTAATTGATTTGCTTGTGTGCTTAGTGAGCGCGTTAGGATAAAGATAACATTCGTAGATTATGTTTTTATCCCACGGCACGATATTTCCAAGTGGTTCAGTTACGCTAGTTAAAAGTAATGTCTGGTAAAAAACTTCCTGGTAAACCAAAGCTGCCAAAAGTTTCCTCATATATGATTGCAAAATTCAGAACTTAAAAGTTGGCTCAGTGCCTACTGCCTATCCTGCTGATTCAAGAAAAGCTTTTTCCGAAGCTTGCAACAATGCAATCACAGCGAAACATTGTGACCTTGAAAAGCACAGCTGGTATCAAAAGCACTCAAATAAGACTAAAGAACTTTTTGCATGCCCCCTAATGTAGCAAAAAGATTTAAGTTAGAAGACCAGACCTAGAAAGTTGTATAGGGCTGAAGCTATGCTCAGATTGTTTAGCACTGACCATTGTTCTACTGTATAAAAACATGCAACCATTTGAAACAAGAGATCGTCAGGAACTGTGTGTCATACAAAAAAACGAAGTAAGCTGCAGTGATGTTTCTCAAAATGTTGACTAAAAGAAAAATATTGGCCGAAAACTGTGTTGATCAAGATCGGCATTTTTAACCCATGCATATTGAGAGCGAGTGCAAGACGAAAACTTAATATGTTGTATAACTTCACAGGTTTCTTTCAATCATGTAAAAATTAACAGGTTTTTGACAGAATTTCACTATTTTTAGCATATTTTAACTGAAAATTTGCAACAAGATTTTTAGCAAAATCTAGCAGTTTTTTTGACACCAGTTAGCAGATTTAGGTCACAACCATCTGACAACACGGCGGTCAGCACGATACACTCAAGACTGTCATGTTATGATGCAAACTGGAGAAAGCATGCAGAGATTAAAGGTATAGTAACACGGATGCCTTGCCCACACGCTTTATGATTGAGCAAGTGTTGAAATGTTTTTTAAACTCAAGGCCCCGCGCTCTTGTAATGCTGCAGGCCCCGCGCTACCTTAATCCGGCACTGACTATCTGGGTGTCTGAAAAAGCGTAGCTGAACTTTGCTCAGAACAACTGTTTCGTTCACCATTGGGATCGTACTTGATAAGAACAGGTCCCTTTAAAAATACTGTGTCAGGTTTTTCAGTGAGCGACGTCAGAAAAGACTTTCGAAACGACGACCACCTTGAGAATTTCAAAAACGCTCATGAAGTGTTTCGTTTGTTACAGTGCACAACAAACACTTCAAAGAGTGCAAAGCTTGGCAATCGACGGATACCCACTAAGAAATATCCATTCCGTTTGTGCGGAGTATAAGTTTTCACGCATTCCTTCCTAATGATGCCGTTGTAGCACTATCAATTCCCACTCGGATTATACTCAGAAGCAAACGAATTCAAGTAACTAGCCTCAACCAAGGCGACTGAGTTGAAATATTCGCAAGTTTTCGAAAAGAAATCGGTTTCCAGTAACAGTACGCATCCTCAGTCCTAAACTCTTATTCGAATAGAAGCAAACGTAGTCGAGATGCCTCTCTTTGCAAAAATTGCTTAACTTCTGTCGACACAAAGTTTTTATCATTGTCACTGTTGACAATAGCGTGAAAACGGAATATTTTAAACAGTAACTTTCAACAGGAAATAATAATTTTGTGAATTAGCGTCGGCACAATCATAAAGAAAAGGGAAGCGTGAGTATGCTTCAACAACCATCAGGAAACAATGTTTGCGGAATGTCGATGGTAAAGGGTTTTCAAAATCGGGGTTTGTCCCGCGCTTGTGGAGCTTTAAAGAAAACGAAGCTTAATTTCACAGCAGACTCGACAATCAAGACTTAAGACTGTTGACTTCGCTCCAAGATTAAGGTAAGTTTTACTTGAAATAGAATGTTACATTCTCGTCGTGCCTGCGTGGCACACAGCGGCGCGAATTTATGGGGCACCGCTCGTAAAAACTATTATATCTGACAGATTTAGCACAAAAACTGCTATCTCTACGCATATTTAGCTATCTCTGCACAGACATAGTATCTCTGCGCGCATTTAGCTATAATGCTACTAAAGTGATGTGTGTTGCCAACGTTATCTTCGGGCAAGAACGCCTAACCGAGCAATTCCTTTCGGTGCACTTTTTCTATCACAGCGATATTCTCTTTACAAAACGTTGCTCGTCTCCAAGCGAGCACTTCGCTTTCAACGCGCTCTTTCTGTGAGAGCATTCTCTTTGTGCACCTGAAGGCGCTGAGAGGCGGTGAGCTGCGTTTGGTGAGAACAGTTGGAATGGTCAGACTTGACGAGGTCCTCTTTGAAATTTTAAGCAAAAAATTGCACTAACACTGAGACCACCGCCACAAGTTTACTGTAGCCCATCGTCTGCACAAACCAATGTTATTATCAAACCAGTATAAATTAGACCTGAAACTACGTAGCTTTATATGACGCCAAGGAATTCATGCCTTGCATTAGCCTAGCTTTTGTCTGGATTACTGAAACAGAACACCAAGTTTTTCTTCAGACAGGATACCATGTTTTCCTCCAACACGCTTCAGCGCTATGTATGCATCCAGATTTAGCTATATATGTGCAGATATAGCTAAATACACGCAGAGATAGCTAAATGCGCGCAGAGATAGCTAAATGTACGCAGAGATACTATCTCTGTGCAGAGATAGCTAAATATGCGCAGAGATAGCAGTTTTTGTGCTAAATCTGTCAGATATAATATTTTTACGAACGGCGCCCCATACGAATTTCGTACAACGTGTTTTCGCTAGTACTTGCCCAGCAAACATGCGAGAAGGCATCAGGTACGACATTGAGTTTGCCCTGGCAGTAGCTTTTTTGAGCCTTGTATTCATTTCATTAAAACTATTAGTTTACTATTGTAATTGTTTCAACAATTTAATGAACTGAATACAAACAACTATGAAATAACAGAAGAATAGTGAGAAAACCAAACAACAAGCCATCCAACCGAACATAAGGAATAGATTGACAATCCGCCAATGAAACGCTATATGGGCTACACTGAAGGACGCGTGGCAATCAGTTACATGAGCAGTGCGCCGACAGCGGGCGCAATAAGCAAACTAAAGGTCACTTTATACGAATACCTTTGATGCAACTTTTAAAGGGACTAACATGAACAATTCCCATACTTTTTAATCTGCACGCAAAAACATGGTTGCAAACCTAATTTTGTTATGTTCTCCAGATTTTCAAAATTTGCACGAAACGTCTCAACAGTATAATAGTCTGTTGCTTTGACATACTTCTTAGCTTGCAATTCCTTTCTCATTTGGATGTTTGAAGGTAAACGGAATATTTGAAAACCAACCGCTCGACAAATATCATGGTTTTAGTGCAGTACTTGTACAATATCCACGTTTTAAACTCATAGTTTCTTGTTCAGCGACATTATCCTTGCACATTGCGCCTTCACCGTACTGCATATAATGTCCATAACTACGAATTAAGCAAAGAGAGATGAATACGTTTGTTGCATTTGACATTTATGCTGAGCAGTCAATTCAGCCATCTTTTTATTTTCTTTTTTAAAGGAAAACACACAAAAAAGATCAAAAAATGTTTTAACCATCTTCGAATGCAGTATACATGCTTCCTTCGTGCCAGATTGAAGTTGTTTGAATCCAAATCGTGGTCTTCTTTGTACATATGGTGCTGCTCAGCGATTGTCGTAAAGGGGCATAGAATGTCTCACAGTTAGATTAGTTCTTTTGGTTCACGTGATTTCTTTCGCCAAACAAGTATGCCTGCAAAATACACCAGCACAAATTCAGATCGTTTCCAATTTTTATCTGCAAGCAAAATTAATTGTCTGTAACACATTGAGCCTTGCTTTTGCTATTCATCGTCGGCAATAAGGTGAAGTTTATCAAAAGTGATCAGAGATTTCTGTTTGAGGCTCCTGTTTCGAAAAATGTTTCATGGACAACAAGCCAAATACAACGTGTGCCTTATGTTCATTACAATATTTGTTATACAGCAATATTTGTAAAGCCACAACAGTGACCCACACCAAGCGAATCGATCGCAATTTATTGCGTAAGTAAACTAGTTTCGTGTGTTACACATCTTCAGTCCTGCGCAAAAATCGACATATGAAACAAAAAGAAAAAATTACGTACATTTGTTATAATGTCGGATGGTCTGCATTGCCTGGTCTTAGTGTGTTTGAGCAAACTGCAACATTAGCAGTTTCAAATCAAGAGGTTTAAGCCGCTTAAGAACAATTTATTGCAGGTAATCCGTCTGGCAATTGAATTGGAGACTCTATTGGACACCTTCTGAGGGGTAACTGACTTTTTAAAATTTGTTTTGCGTGACGGTGATTGACTGAAAGCGGAAGTCTGACATTTGCTTTCTGCCGCGGCAGTTGATGTGAACGCTCTTGTTCAAGGAGCGCTACAACGATTCATTCAGTGGCTGTGGATCGAACACCCAGCTTTTCGATCGCTATCGGCGCTGACACTGAGCTATCGCTATGACGTAAGTTTTGTGTGAAGTTATGTATCTGTGCAGATAGCATTTTGACAATTAACCTTTCTGACTTTGAAATTTTGAAATTTGTAATGAGATGTTTCAAATATTTTTATACAACTCAAAACAAAAACTGACCTTTTTCTTTGAAAGATACCGACTGTTTATCTAGAAAATTATGTCTGTTGCTTTACTTTGAATTCACAGCGGACGTAGAAGTGGAATAAAGGCTGTTCAAAGCAGCTGTAGCGTCATCTGCTGCTCGGGTATGCGGACGGAACGACCCAGTGTGGCGAATACTGCCAAAAATGTAACTCCGTGATGGAACCAAGAGGTGAAAGATGATATTCGAGCAAAGAAAATATCTTACACAGCATGGCATCAGAACCAAATTGAATGTTCTTTGCATCCGCGGTACACTGATGTAGGAGAGTATCCAGCTCAAGTGGTAAAAAGGTTTAAAATGCAGTCTTGGGTGAATTGGGACATCAACTGGATTTTAATTACTGGCATGACAACCAAGTGTTCCGGCAAAACATCCGGTGTCTGCGCGGCATAAACTAATACTGCTAGATCCATCAAAGACCAAAATGGTGTTTTACTCAACAATGAGGACAATCTTCGCAGATGAGCAAGTACTGTATTTCAAAGATCTTTTGAACTCAGTCACTATCATACCATCAGGGTCAGACACATGAGGAGGTGCAGTCGTGGGGGAAAATAACATCGCTCTGCAGCCTAATTCTTCCAAGCTGTCTAGAGACTGAAAGATGGGAGGCTGTAGGTTGTGATGCAATCCGAACTGAAATGTTCAAAACCTTCAATATAGTAGTTCTTTATGGCTACCTCGTGTGTGTCGAGTGGCATGGCGTTCCGGAAGAGCACAGAAAGATTGGAAAATTGAGGTGATTATCCTCATAAACAACAAGAGGGAGAGAAAGTAATGCAACAAATACGGAGTCATATCTGTTCTTAGCCTTGCATTAAAAGTATATGCGAAGTGCCTTGATCAAAGGCAGCGAAATAATTGAACCAAAGCTGGAGGAAGCTCAGTGCGGTGCGGTTTTCGTCCTGGCCGCAGCACTGCAGACCAAATTTTCGAGAAATTTTGGGATTATGCCAAAGGCACCTGCGCATGTTTTGTCGACCTCGAAAATGCTGAGTCTTATGAAATAATTCCTCGTGAAAAGCTTTGGGGAGCGTTGCGAAAGTGCGATGTTAAAGTCCGCCTTTTACTGGCCGTAAAGTTATCGTATTCCTGCTCAAATGTTTGTGCCCGCATGGGCGGAGTTAAATCACAACCGCTCACCGTGGGTGTTGAGTTCTGACAAAGGTGTGTTCCGTCACCACTCTTCTTCATGGTCTATATTAAGTGGATAGGCAGTCACAGCTGAGTCGACGAGGGTGTTTCTGTTGGAAGCTGCAGGACCAACCTTTGCTTTTTGAGGACGATTTGGTACTGCTTGCACCTTCTGAACGGGACCTTCAACATCTACTTGACAGATTTTCTGCTGCATGCGATCAAACCGGAGTAAAAATCAGCACTAAAAAGAGCGAGGTATTATGTCTCTCCAGAAACCCAACGCAGTGCACGCTGCAAGCAAGCAGCAATCCACTGCAGCAAGTGGAGAAGTTCACGTACTTTGAGGTGGCATTCACGAGTGGCGGGAGGCGGAACAAGAAGATTGATACACGAATTGGTAAAGCAAACGGTTTTGCGTGAGCTTTGTCGTTCTGTAGTAGCAAAACGGGAGCTTCAAACACCACAAAGCTGTCAGTGCAAGCAGCAGAGTTGGGATTTTGCGATGAGTTCACGGTGTGACGCTTCGCGACAAAGTGCGCAGCTGTGAAATTCGTAAAGTCCTGAATGTCGAGCCACTTCTCCGAATCGAGAAATCTCAGCTACAGTATATACGTTGGTGCGGCCATGTGTCCAGAAAGTCCCAGGAAAGGTTAGCGAGGCACGTGCTGGTGGGTAAACCCGCGGGAAAGAGACCCAGGGGTCGTCCAAGGACCAGGTGGAGTGACTACATCTCCGACTTTGCTTGGTCCCGTCTTGGTGTGCAGCCAGCAGAACTATCTGGGATTGCTGTTGACCGTGAAGTGAGCGAATGCTCCTGGACTGCTGCCCCTGCGGCCCTCACCTGAGGAAAAACTGTTTGAAAATGAATGAATGAATAGTATCCTCATATTTTTAAAGCATTTCAAATAGCATGGATATCAGTCCTAGTAAACCTGCAAAGGTTCCAACCTCGCATTTCCATTCGGAGAAGTTGCAAAGACAGGTTGCTAAAGCTACTGGCATCGGTCAAGCAACAGTGCTCGGGTTCACATGGCTCAGATTGAAAACATTCTCAGCCTGATCAGGATGGGTAAATGCAGAAGAATGAAACCGAAATCACCCAAAACTGATGCTTCCCTGCTTAGAGAAAGCAAGTTGAATATAACAAAAACATGCTTTCATTTACAGCAAAATTTTGCTTGTGCTGGAGCAACAGTTGATTTCACAAATGTACTCAGACGGCTCATTGCAGTTGGTCGGAAAGCTAAGTAAGATGAGAACCGCTTGCTAGTTCCAGGAGTAAGAAGTCAGCACGTCCGAAAAAAAGGGATGTTGCGGTCATCGTTGTCCGAATGGATTCCATGTGAGAGTCGCCACTGCAGGAATCACCATCGACAGTAGGTCCAACAATGGAGCACTCCTTGGGTGAATTGGAGAGCTGCAAATTTCGAAGATTTTCTCACCACAGTAGCAGAGCAGGTTGATGTTTCAATTTGCAACTTCGATCTACATCTTCAAGGAAGAAGCAGCTTGCCTGCTAGACGTAGCGTTAAAGAAAATGCCATATTGATCAATCTATCAAGCACCTCCCACAAATTCTTTGGGTTGTTTTGGCTGTTATGGGGTTGTCCACTAGAGCCTGCCTCTGTAGATTCAACCCATAAGAGAAAGGTATATAGAAAGCCCCGCAAAAAACGTGAAATCAGACATTGCAAAAAAGTTTTTAGATGGATCAAGATTTTTTCAACAGGGTTTGGTCCCCCTGTCTTACAAGTCGTAGATTCCAGAAACGTTTTCTTCGACGAACATTTGTATGTTGTTTAACCTGGAAATTCTCCAGCTCCATATTCCGTAGAGCAGGGTGTGGGATCCACAGACCACTGGGGTCCGTGACGACTGTATGAGGAGTCAGTAAACATTTGACAAAAAATAAATAGGTGAAGAAATACATTGTGCAGTTTGTACACTGTCACAAATATTTACCACAGTGATTCGTAATTGAAATGATATCACATGATTTTTCAATCGTGAATCTTGATTGTTGCGCCATCTTAAAATTCCCAGTCAAAAAGTTGTTTGCAATGATTCTCGTGTTCCCCGTGTATGACGTAATAATTAATCAAATGAATTATTGTTAGTCGGGAATGCTCGCGCTTTTCCAAGATCATTCACAAATTTTCCATGCCGTTTATTCGCTGGTTGGGCGGAAAAATTGATGCGACATAAGATTGAGGTCCAAGAAAAATCAGATCCACAAATAGGGGTCCGTGGCTCAGAAAGTTTGGGAAACCCTACCATAGAGAATCTTTCAAATAGTTTAGACCAGGGATGGGGAACTATTTACCATCACGGGCCGCATGAATTGTGGATAATCACTGGCGGGCCGCAAATAATAATTTATTTTATCCTTAAATTCTACCTTTATCTTAATACGAGGGATAGAGGCTTCTTATGAGATAATATTTGGATTTGCTTATCATGGAGCTTCGTTTTGACGCGATCTTGCTCTCCAAATTGGGAACGAAAATTCTGATGCGGGCCATATCAAATGTTCACGCGGGCCACAGGTTCCCAAAACCTGGTTTAGACATAGAGCTTCGCCAATGCAGAACAAATTGTATCATCATGGTTAAGCTTACAGGTCATCGTGGTTAAGCTTACATATCATCGTGGTTAAGCTTACAGGTCATTGAGTGCTGGTGCCAAGACTTTCAAATTGAAGAAGTTGCAAAATTTAGTTGAACGTACGTCCTAAACAAGTGAGAATTATCTAATGGAAAGTCGTGGTGGACATATATGCGTGTAAATAAAAATTGTGTTTGAAGTAACAGTTTTGCCGAAGTCACACTTATCTTTTCACAAAACACCTCGTACCTGCAACTACTACGGTGGTAAAAAGAGCACCAATCATGATGTACGTTTTCACTCGTACACACAGTAACGAACTCCAAGCGAATTGCAATCCAAAGCCCAAAGACCAATAGACGTTCCAAAAAGTGTAATAAACCTCGTAGTTCCCACTGAAGTAGTCAGCATACAAGTCTGTTTTTAATTCACAAAAGTCAGCCTTGATAATTTTGACAAGAGATTTAAGCAAGAAATAATATTTGACCACTGCACTACCGCTTTTTCAAAATTGCGCACAACCGATTATTTGGCCGCAAAGACAGGTTTGGATCGCAGGCTCACGCAATTCGATAGACTGAAAACAACACTGAAACTTTATGATAAGTTAATGTAAACCCTACAGTTAATCTGAATGTCTTTTGAAAATCTATTTCTGTTACTTCCTGAAATTATAATTTTCCTTCCGTATTTCTTTAAAAGGCAGGCTAATGCTTATTACATGTTTGGTATTTTACCAAACTGCACTCATTTAAAAACCACTAAAGTGTTTCTGCTATTTTTTTAGCAGAAAATTACCTATTTTTTAATTAGTTGTATACACATTTGCAGGTTATGCAATTGCGGGGACGCAACCTGTTCAAAAGAAAAGTTTTATTGGAATGACGAGAGGCAGCAAAAGCCATAGTTGAATATTTTTGGTCAGAAAAACCCAACGCAATGAAACTTCCTGATGCATTATATAGTAATGTGGTAGGCGCCAAGCGGTGTACGTACTTGCTACTGAAATTTGCCAACACCCTCCTGATACTCCCGTACCAACGAAAAGTAAGTGAATAGCCCAAGCTGTTTCTTCAGTTGGCAACCACAGCAAGCATGTGAGGAAAGTACATAAGTCGATTGCTGCTGCGACGAACAAAAGCGGAGTTTTGCCAAATCTGCTCGCTGCTATTCCACATACGTAGCTAGATATAAACGATGTGGATGCCAGAATCAGGTAATTAAGAGGAACCTGTTATCAAAAAATTATGATCGAGGCGTTAAAGAATGTTGGATGTTATAAGGGAGCTCTTCAGTATTGTTTGAATCTGTACTCGTTAGCATTTTCTCTAATCATTGTAAAGAGGTTCAACTTTAAACGATAGATGTCCTGAGCAACAATTACTTTCCATCCATCCATCCACAAACTGCGTACACACAACTATGGAAACCTACAAGAAACTAGGTTTTGATTCAAAAAAGCTTTATCTTCTTGCTTGTAGTAACTTCACTTGTTTTACATCTCGCTCTGTTTCTAGCAGCATACAACGAAATACAGTTCATTTGGCATAAGGCGCGAATTTGAAAGATTTTAGAAATTTTATGAAAATCTTACCTCAAAATCAAACATCGAGAAAGGTATAGAAAATCAAAACATATTTCAAGCAAACATACAGTGCCGAAACTGATACGAATCAACATCCGAATTGTTTGAGTTCTAGCCCTGCTGTTGCACAGTATAATTGATCGCTAAATGAAAATTATTTTAAAATCAAGAGACTTATCTGCAAGTGTATAGTTTGCAATAGTTGCAACTTACAAATATTTGTAAGACTTACCATTTCCACCCCTTGCACACACGAAACATAAGCCCTAGTCACATCGGAGTAAATGAACCCAAATAGCAGGCCAAAGTAAGTCGCAGGAATCAGGATTAACATTTGATTGACCGATAAAAAGTGTGACAGCGTATCTTTCATTGTCATCCAAGAACTCGAAATCACCTGAGAATTAAGCACAAAAGCACATTTGTCAAATAAAAGCTTTTTGTCTGTGTGGGGCTTTGTCAGATTTTTAAGTTACATTTTTTAATTCTCGGTCAGGTAGCGCAGAAAACATTTTTATAAGTGACCACTCTTGGCAATGCTTAAAAGACATCACATAGAAGTATAGTTTGTCTGTTTGAACTTTTCTTTAAAAGTTTTCTGATTTTAAAATGATTTTTTCTTATCCGTGCTAACACTTCCTGTTGCAAAGCATCATAGGCACGTTCTCTTAATCTGTAATTTTTCCTCACCGTGTTCTGTGTTTGTTTGTTTGTTTTTCTAACTGTGCGTATTTTATTTCCCACTGTTGTTTTCCAACACTTGGCAATAAATAATAAACAGGGTTGGTTGACTTGGATCACCGCCATGGTCTTTCGTCAATCCTATGCGAAACAGTGACAATCTTTGTTTACATTGATCAATTCTCTCGCCATTGTGTTTTTATCAAATTTCCACTGAAATTGGTTACTTCTTTGCATGATGGCTTTTTGTATTGTTTCTGTTTGTTAGCTGAGTCATAGGAAACAATAAATCAGTCAAGCAGTTCAGTTGTCCACGATAGCAAACTGCGATGTAAGTTAGGACAACTCAAGTAAGTGACAAATATATTTTACGGTTACGATAACCATGAGTGAATGCAGTGTACAGAATATAAAAAAGTTCATGCACATGAATATGTCAAAAAGTAATCTACCACAAGCACAGATGGGTGCATTGCGAAACGCTTTATTGAAACAATGGATTGTATGATTTCTTAATAACCAAAAATTGAATAACCAAGACGAAAGTTGTACTACCTCCAGAGCAACGGGCAACTGAATTTTGAGAAAAATTTTTATCTGGTCTGGAAAACATTAGGTATAAATAGTACGCGACTTTCTCTAAATAGCTTTTAAAGAAGACGTTTTATACAAGACAGATTGCTGCGTGGAAAACTCTTGTTTCAAAACTGTATTTTTCCCGCAGACCTCTCGATGTGGTTTCACTGTAGAAAGCATCGAAGCAAAGGAAGCTGCTTTGTCGTACGTGGTGAAGCAGGAATGTGGCCAAGAGCCTTGACTTCGTGAATGTAGACATTTTACTTATGCTTTAGCAGAAGACCTTTCTCAACATCTGGCAAATTTTTGTGATAAAGCACACAAAATTTAAACGGACCTTGCTACAAAATGTGCCTTCGAGGACGTCACCGTTTGTATCCGATGTTTTATCGTCTGTTTTCGGTATTGCAAAATATTCGTCGAAGTCCAAGGGTATGTCAGGAATGGAACGGATATTCAAAAAAATACCTGCGAAAACGAATCTTAAAGTAATTGGTAAAGTAATTCTTTAAACAAAATTATTCCAATATTGAGAATGGAACACGACGTTCTCAGTTCTGCCCACCCATGCTATGCTTTTAAAGGTTACAAGCGTCTCAACTCTGCTGTTGACGCATCCTATAATTTTGTTTAACAAAGCCAGGACCTACCCCAGCCAAAGTTCCGACAAACTGATAAGTTTTGCAGTTGCACGTGCTACAATATATTTAGGTTTTATTTATTTTTTTGGTGTATTGATTTCATGTAAGTTGATCGTATGCGTAGGCTTCACTTTTTAGTACTTTTTATTGCACTTTAGCGATTTTTACCAGCTAATGCTGTGCTCTGTCTTGTCTGCGGCCTTGTCGTGGTGGGGGAGCTTGCGTACCTCAGTGACCTAAACGAGATTTGCTATTGGGAGTTTCTGCTCATGAAAGATCTTCCACACCACACAGGTATACGGGTAGAGGTCAGACAAAGCGCAGACTGCAGTTCTGTTTCCAAAACACTTGCAATAAACATGACCTAACAACAAAATGAAACCCAGATACGAACAGATAAGAGAGTTCAATATCTTAAGGGGGTTACTGCTGAACTTGAGGTTTAGGACTGTTTCGTCTCACGTACGCATCAAGCTTTGCAAAAGCAAGCCACAAAGTCTTCGGTTTTGCAAGCCACGTGGCCTGCCTTTGCGAAGACAAAGTATCCGTTGTTCCTTGACGTAATCCGTTCTAGTAAACGAGTTTGCAAAGATTGAGAATCACTTGAAATAAATCACGTTACCACGGGCAAGCTCTCATTTAAAGAGGTCGGATGCCATCATTCCAAGGTTTTGCAGACTACCGGAAGCGCGCAAAGATCCAATTCCATTGCGTCTCACAGTATCATTCGTTGTATCAGCTACTTAAAACTTGTCGAAAGAAATCGTACGTATTATCAAATATCTTGTAAAAAAAACATGCATCACGTTCAAAAGGCAAAAGAGTTTGTTGACGAAATCCGTAATTTAGGTAATGATCCGGATGAAATCACGGCTTCATTTGACAAGGTGTCCCTGTTTAAAAAAATCCCTGTAAATTTGTCACTTAATGTTGTTCACCACTAACTTGATTCGTGGTCAGGCATACGAAGCTACACCAAGTGGTCAGTCAACGACATACACCAAGGGTGAAGCTTTGCTTAAGCGCAACTCATTTGCATTTCCGCTGTAACAATGTCCAGCAAATCTTCGGCAAAGCAATGGGTTCCCGGCAGGGGTATAGCCGCAATGTTATAGGTGCCGGAGCTCTGCTGGACATTCTCGGTTATATTTATGGACAAAATCATTGACTGGTGAAGGTGGCAGAGCAGAGCTCTGGCACGCTCCGGCAACACAACACCGCTGGCATCCAGTATAAGCCGTGGTTGCGAACGTGCTGGTGGTGGAGAACAACGTAGAGATCCGGGCACTAAGCACTTTTGTATCTGCCCCAAGGTTGTGCAAACGATACGTTGACGATACGTATTTCTTTTGAAACAAAATTTACTTAGCTACATTTATCTCCTCATCAATGCAGTGGAAAGCCTTATCAACTTTACTACAGAAACAGCAAACAACGGTTCAGTCGCTTTTCTGGAGAGGTTGATCGCGCATTTGTATCATGGTCACCTTAGTGAGAAAGAATACGGAGAGCTAACGCACACTGGTAAATATTTGCATTTTCACTAGGAGCATCCCCTTACGCTTGGAATGTCAGTGCTGAAACCACTTTTACGACGTGCCAGGGACCGAGTTTGCTAACTTGTTTGCGTTTTGTTGGCTTCACCATATTCACTCGACCGTAGTATGACCTTTTTGTAAAATTAGCAAAATGGGGGCAAATTTTGGAAATGATATATTTTGGGGACCATGGCTCAAGTGCCCCCCTGGCTACGCCCATGGTGGTGGTATAGCAACTGGCACAGTGCAATGGTACTATATCTAGCACTCCATATAATATGAAAACACATTATTTCTGAGAGTTGGGCTTAAACAGATATAATTATGCTAAAAGTTGTGATATTCAATTCAAATTTGGTCAGTTCCGAAATAAAATATACTGCTACTAATAACCACAAGATTTTCACTAGAACCACTAAACCACACAAATCAAATAAAAAAGCACAAGATCTTTCGGTAAATACTAGCAGTGGCAACCGAGTGCTGTATACTACAGGCTACAGACCAGCGAAGGAATTCGCATCACAAGAATATGACAAAAATCAGTGGTTTATGTACACACTGATTCGGCTATTTCAAATTACACAACACAGTTATTCAGTTCACATAGTAAATCTGTACACTGTGTCTATAGATAATCCAGTGACAATGCCCTTTTTTCTTATTTATTCCCTGGCTTTATGCTCTGGGTTTCCAACAGTAATGTAACCATGAAGTTTGTACAAGTACATTATTTTTTATCACAAAGTATTGGGGGGTACAAACGATATTGTGTCCCCCCTGACCAAAAATTGGGGGGACATGTCCCCAAGTCTCCCCCCATAAACTCGGTTCCTGCAACGTTCTAACAGAGCCTGCAATCTAGAAAAAAAAGTAAAAAAAGAGATTGGCCTCGTCAGATCAATTCTTAGACAAAGCAGATAACCGAACACTTTCCTTTATCCAAAAAACTGTGAAAATAAACTGCACAAGAACAAGAAGGAAGTGTCCTGCAGGTGAGGCCTTGCTTTTCGAGACTTACAGACAAAATAAAGCTTTTAACTTCTATAAAGACCCTGTGGCTGTAAAGTTCCGCCAAAGCGTATAGTCGATCTCATGCCGTGACTGCAACAAGCGATATGTAGAAGCTAAAAAAAAACTGGAAACACGCCGAAAAAATATAACGATGCCCTAACAAAACGATAAACACGCATTCTATCTAGATTCTTCTAGATCATAGAATGGACTGGAAAAATGCAAAAAATGTGGACTTTCAAACAAATTATCACACACAGCGATATATTAAATCTTTTTGGACAAACAGGGATGAACGTACAATAAAGAAAAAAAAAACGGATTTGTTTCCCGACGCTTAGCGGTTGATATTGCAATAACATATATTTTTCATCCTTGTACACTCCACCGCTTGGTTCTGTTGGTTCTTAGAGTTTTATCTTTGAATCTACTCTCGCCACTTTCTGAGTTCTTATGATGTTGGCCTCACCTGCAGAGCTTACCTTTCTTGACATTCGCGCTCGAATGCTCTTGACATTTTTAGTGGCGTGACGAAGATAGTGGCGTTTAAATATCAAAAGGTCGGCCGGTTTTTACTCGCATTACATTTTAATGTCAGTGGAACTTCTAAAAAGTACACCCTTTTTGCCTTTCGTGCATTTTTCTTTTGGAACCCGTTAGTTTCTGACTCTATCATTTGTATTGAAAACCAGTACGCACGGCGATAAAAACATAAAAGTAGGTGGAATGTTATAAATGCTGTTTAACTGTTACAGTATCACGTGAGTATTGTGTAACGTCTTCACTCCCACACGCAAAACGCTAGACTTTAAACATGCATCGCAGTAAAGAGAAAAATACAAATACTCGAAAGAAGACGAGGATATATACATTGCGGTAATATAGAGTATACGCTTGATGACGCTAATACATTTACTTTGATGAAATGCAAGCTTTTAAGACACACGCATGTATGTCGCCATCATAATTATTATAATGAAGAACTGCAATGTCTTCCACGTACATCGATGTATGGAATGCATGAGGGAGTTGGAGGCTGCGAAGGACCAAGGGTCATCTAGGCTGCAGACCTCCCTAGGACGAAGCTGCTTATAGTGTAAAGGGAACAGTGTATGATAGTTAGTAAAAGTCTTTTACTTTAGGTATAAAATGTAATATGTGCAAAGCGGTTGTATGGTAAATTGAAGTAAAATGCGTTGCAGGTAAGGACAAGCCACCAGAAGAAAACAGTTTAAATTTGTCACATTAAACATTTACTGTTTTTATACATTCAAAAAACATTCCTGAATGCCAAAGAGGAAATGCCTCAAGAGCTATAGACCACTGCAGCACCGTGAATGAATATGCTGACACCTAAAATATTTTTAATGAATGAAAATGAATTAAATTATCTTTGAACATAATTTAGAAAACTGTCATTTTGAAGAAAAATACAGTAATACCAATATTAAGTCTTGGAATATACTGATTTTATTGATTAAAATGTTCGGATAAATTAATAAAATTAAGATAACATCGTAACCGTGGGGTATTTCGCGTCCTCGTAAGGCTGTTGCACCCTCGACCCTCACCAGAGGATAAACGGGTATGAAAATGAATGAATGATAAGATCATTAACGGAATAGCAAATATTAATTTTGATATTATTCCTACAAATTACGAAATCACTATAAATGAAAGAAGTTAAAATGAATTTGTTACCATTCATAATGTACACGATGATTTTATCAACAAATCTTTAGTTATTCTAAATAGGTAATGTAATAATCTTAATCTCAATAAAAACAGGAATACAAATCGGTTTATTACTGGCATTGGTAGTTACACTTGTATACCAAATTTTAACCTACAGTATAATTAACAACTTTCAATATAACACATTATCATAATACACATAACAAATAAACAAATTTCATTGAGTGTGGCGGAAAACTGGGTGTATGCGTTGTGCGTCATATCTCGCCTTGTGTCGCCGTTACCGTAGATTGTTGCCAACGTTCTACTTCGTACTGGTGTTCCACGTTTGTTGCTTTGTCAAACGGGTGGTTATTTCAGAAAGGCATGCATATACGCTCTTGGTTGTATCGTATCCGTTACTGTCGTAATTTCTGTGTGATGTAAATGTTAGTTTCATGTTTTGTTAAGCGAACCTGCGTTGAGGTTTCCCCTCAATAGGCATCTTTCGTAAAAACCTTTATATTACTAATGACCTCGTTGTTAATAAGATTTGTATTATTTGATAAAAACTTTGGTAAACAACGATAGAATTATCAATATGCAACGTGGTGAAGTAAGAGTGATTTTCAGTTCATTTGCGATATTTTAAAGTTGCTTTTTTACCTTGAGGAGCTCTCAGTTCAGCTGGAAGGAACCAGAGCGCGCTGAACTTAGGAAATAGTTTTGTAAGTTACTTACTTTGTTAAATGTTATATGTGTGTTTGGACCCAGCAACAGTGGCTTTGAAAACTTTCTAAAATCTGTTGTGATTATGCTACTGAACAGGGACAGAATTTGCTATAAAATTTGGGGGACACACACTTTGTGCATGTTATAATTATTGTTTGCGTTTCCATGACGTAACCGTGTTCACTCATATGCAAAATTGGCAAAACGGGGGGCAAATTATGGAAATGATATATTTTTGGGAACCATGGCCCAAGCAGGAGCGGATCCAGGGGGGCGATTGGGGCGATCGGCCGATCGCACCCCCTAAAACCTACGAAAGCAAATTTATTCACAATGATATTTTACAATTCGGAAAACAACATTCGCGATATAAGGCCAGTTTGTCGTCCATTGTTTTGATACAGCAATGTTGTGAAATATACTTCATCTCCCTTACAGCAACGAAACCGTGATGAGACTTGACTACCAAATATTACTGAAATCGCCCTCCCTAACGTTACTGGCTGGATCGGCCCCTGCGCCCAAGTGCCCTTCTGGCTACGCACATGATTGTTATGGCAATGGCATAGTACTGTGCTAATACTAGAAAATGATTACTAGGTATTTGCTTCTTTACTAAGTACACAAAATTTTATTAGTAGCACTTGAAGAGTTCTTTGTCAAAGTAGATAAAACAAACAAAACAATTCACTTATTCTTTAAAAATCAGTAAATACATTAAAAGTTGAATTTATGCGCATGTGTCTCTGAGATTCAAATTATCGGCAGTTACGTAATGCAATTCCAATTAATAAACATGTATCTCTGAAATACCATCAACGGGCATGGCTGCGTTGCCTATAATGACCCAAAGGACGCCTAAATGATACCGTTGTTTGTGATGTACATCGGGATAGTATTTAAGTTTTGCCAAACTCATGTCATCTTGCATCATTGGACTTCACAAATTCCTGGGAATATCTCGGCAGGATAATTCACTTTAATATATCCCGATGTACAGGACAAATAAAGACATGATTTAGACGTACTTGGTTCATGGTAGAAATTTGTACAACTACACCATTTTTTATCACAAAATATTGGGCGGACAAAAGATATTGTGTCCCCTTGTCCAAAAGTTGGGGGACATGTCTCCTCCGCCCCTCTGAAACTCGGTCCCTGCTACTGAACACAATTTTTTCTGCAACAAAACAGTTGGCATAGTTTTTCCTTCCAAAAAACACAAACAGACTGCTGCACAAATGTTTCTCTAAGTCTAAACCATGTGCGTGTTAAATTTCGTGAACACGTCTAATGTATTGATGAACTGCTTTAGGGTGACAATGAAATTCAAAGGCAAGTGAAATCACTGTTTTTCGTGTGAGTAGGCTCAGACTCACCTTCACTCAATGTTCAACTGCAGTAAAAATACTTCGTTTTCACGCCTATTGCATGCTATACAGTGTTTGTGCCTGCCAATTTTGTAGCAGGTGCACGCAGTCTGGAATAAACGACTGCTCGTAAATTATATGTATGCTTGTCGGTTTTTGCATTACATATCCAAATTGTAAGCATTCGTTATCTTCAGCTTGATTATTTCGTCAAGAAATTTTATGCTTTGATCAGAAACAGTTTGTACGCATTTGTTCAATGTTGCGCGTGTTGAATTAATCTTCTTATCCATATATTTTAAATGCCTCATACTTTTCAAGATCCTGTGTGATGACAGCAAATGCAGCAGTTGGCAGTGCATTGTTTCAGTATTTGTTCCTTTTTGTTGTTGCCTGTTCTCATCAGCATTTTTGTGTTCTTGTGTTATATACTAACCTCAGTGCTGGTATGGACCATGAGCCTTCGCCAATTACTTAAACAAATAAATAATATATGAATAAATAAACCGACAATAATTCTACAACAAATCCTATTGATTTTAATGTTGAGTATCATACTTCAAACACGGAAAAATTTTAAAACCTTGTGAAATCGCAGCGGCAGCAACGGAAGCGTTAGTGTCATTTACCTGCAAGCGCTATTGTCAGGAGTGATACCAAAATGATGTAAATAGGAGTTTTGTTGTCAGGCACATATCGGTTGATATTTTCTTGCGTTACGTTTGCATCCTGACAATCATTTGCTCCACAGTATTCCAAACTTCGAAAAACCTCTGTAGCATTTCCCTCGAAATGCCATGATGTCTGGCTTGTATTCGCGCCCAGCTGATCACTTTGTGATATTTTGAGAAATTGAAAAATTCCAAAAGAAATAGAATTGCCAATGATCTAAAAAACGAAACGATATTTGCAAAAGTGAATCAGAAAATGGCAGCCTTTGTCAAGATTTATCTATTAACACAAATTTGATCACCTTATTTCTTTTCCATCATTTAATATTGCAGTCAACGGAAATTTTTATTTCCTAAAGGATTATTTGCTATTCCTTTCGATAGATAACATCCTTTACGAGAAAGGTAAGACTTAAAAAATTGCTCTGAAGATCAACTTTTGCACATTGCGATTAATCGGTTTGTCTATTTACAAATAGGTAACGACATTAATTCTGTTTAGTCCTGCTTGGTCTTTCGTAGACAGTGTGTTGAGTTTGTTCACACTTTCCGCTCTGGGCGGTTTTTCAGTGAAGTGCACTGTGGTGCCAAACTATTTTTGGGTGATTTTGTGGTACTTAACAAAAAAACCAAACATGCGGTTTAAAGCAGGCAGAATTAACGGACCAGCCTTTTCTTTATTCCACAGACAGTTGGCCTGCGTTTTCAACTCCAGCAACACATCTTCCTTGCCTAAAATATGCTTGAAACCCTTTTGCCTAAAGTGTGCTTATAGACCTAATGTCTCCAACAACCTTGTACCTGATTAGGCCTGAAATCAATGAAAAATTGCATGAAACACAATAAATAAATAGATGAACAACCTAAAACAATCATTATCACATAGACATCGTTTTCATTATTCCACTACCAGCCCACACAACTACAAAAAGTCTAACAATGAAACCTTGACAATACGAAACAATATGACTGCAGGGTTGCCTTCTCTACCTGGTCTTTCCAGATAGATTCCCGCTAGAGCTTGCGTGAACACCGAATCTCGCATCCATACAACTACTGTCACTATCCAATAACCTCAGTACGTCCAACGACGACAACGACGTTCTTGCCAAAGTCTACCATGGCATTTGTTAAAGGCCTCCTAGGAGGCCTTGACTTACTGCTTAGCATTTTCCAAAATACGTCGAACGATGTGCGTCGGCACCACTCGCAATGAAGCTTGCTATATGTCGTTCGACGTAGCTTGGTGCCGAAGGTGTTCATCTCACTATTTTGAGCTAGGAATCACAGCCGCTTAAAGGGATAGGCGGCCTTGAATGAACCCTTATATCAGCTGGAAGGTGTAGCAGTTGCAATAGCGACCAAGGTTCAATAAACAAAACAAAGATGATTAAGCTACACTGTAATTTAGACACTGAAAAACGCCCTAAAGGTATCATCCGATTGGAAAGCAAGGGAAAAAGCTGGAGATGCTATTTAATGTAGATTTAGACAGAAAACCTTTTTTCAAGGCAAAGCGGTTGGTAATAGCTGGTTTGAGATACACAGTAATATGTTGTAACGCACATATCCATATAGGCTGTTATTCACTGATTCTGATTTTCTCGAATTATTATGAAGGAAGCAAGTTGTGACTTTGCTGCAGTGTTCAAAGTTTCATTAGGAAGAATGACTTAGCTAAAGAAGACTAAATTTGAGGAATGGGGTTAATTGTCACCATGACTTTGGATGTCTGCAAACATATGGTTAACATTGTCTGAATCAAAGACATGGCAGTGGCCAGCCAATATGCTGTTACACACGAAAAGAACAATTCAGTAGGTAAACAGACTTCCTTCATTTGAAAATGGTGCCTTGTCTTTTTAAAATGAGTATAGACACAAGATTGCACATTTTACAAGGTGTTGTAAATGATAGCATTGATTGTTGATGAATGTTTTGAATGTACGGCTAATACGCAGAAAATGACCAGTTAATAAAAAGAACGGAATTTTTGAGAGCATTAGTGCTTTTCATACTTTACTTATTCATGTACCGCAGTTTACAGCAACTCATTGATAAAAATCGTTTGAATAGAAGCCAAAATTTTAAGATCAAAGGTTTAGTCGACATCTGTTACAATAACTACTTTTTCCAATTTTGGACATTACAGCAAAACCTTAGCAATGCATTCAGGAGCGTAACGAGGTTAGATCGCGCCTGGGGCAAGAAGCAAGTTTGGTGCCCCCCATGTTCGAACCTGAGGTCTTTCAGAAGCAAACGCACTGTATTGAAGAAAGTGCTTGTGACATTGTTGGGACTTTTCTACGCCCCCGCAGTGATTCGGTGCCCCCGTAGTTATTCGGCGCCCGCGGAATTGCGCGTCCCTTGCCCCCCCATCGTTACACCTCTGAATACATCATCAGTCCCCACATCATTTGCGAAAGGTCTACTCAGTGACACACTGGTCTCATTATCTATGAGGCAAAGTAAAGACTGGTGATATTTGCTGATTTGTTGCTGCTGTTGATGTTTTGCATAAACTAATGAAGCATGACTTGGTAAAAGTTTTTCAATAAACTAAAAAAGTGCAACTGCATGAAAGCACAAATAAAATATAGTAATGAAAATTGGCGTTGCAATACAGAAAAGAATAACAGCACCAAAGAAATACCTGCAACTGTAAAAAGTGCGGGCAATGAATTAATTCTGAAACCCCACGAGGCAATTAGTGCAGACATTATAGACTTATAGTTTAAGCGCCATCTCGCAGCTTGCATAATAAACAACTCCGGTTGTAGAGCAAAATGATTCATTAATTAGTATTTTTTACTTGCACAAATCTTTGTACAAATGTACATCGTGCAACTAACCCCATTCCAGCAAAGTATGGCAAAGAGTATTCCGGAGAATTCTTTCACACATGCTTCATCTTCTTTCTTTGAAAAGTGCGAGTACCATTTGCCAAAAAACAAGAATAAAAAAGCCAAGGGAACCCAAAAGAATGCTCCTGCCCAACCTGCTACAACGCCAGAGAGGATCAACAACCATTTTTCTGCAAAAATTGACAAGTTTTACGGTTGAGATCTAATCCAATAATGCTGGAGCTTCACTTGCTCATTTCAAAGTGAACAATGCAGCCTATTTTTCGAACAAAATACGAAAATACCAGATTAAATGAAGAATACCAAGGTTGCAGTTGTACGATTGTCTCCCCTTGTCTAAGCAAAAAATGTAGTTGTAAAATACGTAAAAATGTTTAAAATTTTTGAAGCTTTGTTTTAGCTCAGGAGTAATTTTTCCTATTACGAAAATCTGAAAATATGTTTTCGATGCAAAAGAAAACAAGTCTAATTTAAAATAAGTCGGAAGAGCTAGACGATTTGAAAGACAGTTGTAGAACAAATGAAACAGTCAATATCTTCCTCTTCGGTCTTCACAAATGTTGTGTTGTTTTGGATTGCAGGTTACACTTCACCGACCCTAACCATTCTGTGAGAAAAATGAAGATAAAATGGATGAAAATTACTACTCTTATAAACTTCGCACGCCACTGATGGAGTTCAAAGTACCACGTTTTATTGAAAAATACGTCCATGTTTTCCATACTTCGTTTGACATCGGCTTGACCGTGTTTGACTACATTGCTGTTAGCCAAGTCGCGACGGGAAGAACCGATGTATAAATGTCGTTTCTATAATGCACCCACTCAAAGAAACGCTCGTCAAAGGCTATGTATTCGAACAAGAACTATATGTACGACATAGTTCTTGGAGCATCTTTAAAACTCCCGCATAATAGTGTAAGGTGACGAAAGAGACCATCGATAGAAATATTGCCATTTTTGTTAACGTGGAATTAAACTTTTTTACATAAAAGTGGTTCCTAAAAAGCTGAAAATACACAGCAAGTAGTAGGATTATCTAGCATAATTTGATTTAAACAAATATGTCCACTAATCAAAACTTGTAAATATATCTACTAACCAACCCACATAACGACAACTAAAGTAACACTGTGTTGCTTGGAAAAATTTGCTTTTTATGAGATACAGTTGAAGATGAAAGTTTGCTTAAAACAAGGGTAATCAGAATTTTTAAATTGTATTTAACGTTCATTTCATGACGTACTGTTTCCCTGTTTGCTCTAACCAAACTCGATCTTTTGATAGAAGCCGTGCTACGAATAAAAACACGACATTAGAAAATGTCGAAACTTTTTGCAATTTGACTTTTTAAGATAGGAATCTTGTCTCGATTCCCTCATCGTAATGCGATTCAAAACTTCATGTTTGAAATGTTTGCAGAATCCTCAGAATGTAACAATACAATTTTCTACAACTCACAGACCAGTGGTTTTAGAGTTGAACCAACCCGTATTGTCAGAGTTTGGAGCAAAATTAGTTTAAAGACGTTACGAGTCATGAAACTTTTTGCCACAAATTTATTCTACAAACATACTAAAAGTATAATTAGGTATTTGTCAGTCTCACTTTACTATACAGTAAATCGATTCAATGCTCGAACTTACTTGGATAGAAGTTTGCAACCACATAAAATGTGTAAGCAAACTCACTCAGTATCAAAGTCTTTTTAACTCCGATTATCCTTAACGCAAATGGAACGAAAAAGAGGCAGACGAAAAGAGAGGTGAAGAAGTTGATTGTCGTTGCAGCTGCACCTGAAAAGATAATGCACAGTTTTCTAGTTGAGGGTTAGAAAATTTCTGGCTGAAGTTGTTTTAATTTGCAAAAAACTGAACGTTTGTTTTCATTTGCAAATTCTACTTTAATTTTAATTCCGCTGTTTGGTGTCAAAAGCATTGAAAACGTTGTTGATGAAAGCTGATGCAACTTGTTGAAATTACAGAATACAATCAATTATGCAGCTTGCTAAAGTTGAAATTATTTGTTGTGGCTATTCGTGTTAATCAAGAAACCTTGCCAAAGCCTTTGAACCTTACACAGTGAATTGATTAAAAGCTTTCCAAACTGTCATTTTATAATCACTATGAAGCTATGCTCCAAATTAAGTTGACCTTTTTTCGTTTTGAGGTAGAAACATTGATTTTATGGCAGACTTGAACAGTAGTAATCTCCCACAAGGTTTAGAATTTGCCAAGGAATCACTTCTGGTCTAAATGCAGTCAAGAAATTACAAAACAATGAAGAACATTTGTAATTTGAATGAGCACAAAACTTTAACATTTCCCCTCTTGTTTACTGTAACTAAATGTTCGTTGAAAAGGTTCTTTTTATGCAATGTTCACGAAGCAGCTAAGGGTTACAAGATCTTGCCTAGGCCTCCTTCAATGTTAATACTGGATTGAAGTCCGAGAACAGCACCATATCCTGCAAGTACGAATGTGCATCCGACACACACAACAAAGTATTGCTTTTTTATGGATTTTTTCATCGCTTGAGTGTCGTCTTCATTGATAGCTTTGAATGCTTGACAAGGCATAGTGGCACATTCTAAGTTCAAAATAATTTGTAAGTAATAGCAGTAAGAACTGGCTGGAAAAAAATATGCAACACGCGGTAACTGGTATAAATGTTTTACTTTTGAAAGATTTGTCGGCATCAGTTGTTAAAAGGTTACACCTGCACACAGCATACGTTACATTGTCTCTGTTGCGTTAGTCTTTTAACTTGTAATGCATACTTAAAAAAAAAACTACTAATATTGATGCAAAATATGAAAGATTCATTCACAGCAAAATCATAAAAACTAAGTTTAATCTTGCTTGTACCAAATTGGCAGGTCTAATCGAATGAGGGTTTGTTCAACGACACTATACTCTGGCGTAAACTGTACAGTATTCCTAACCTTGTTGGTCTAACAACGCCCACGTCCAAGTCATTAAATTATGTAACTGCAATTGCATGAACTGTGCGTTTATCAAGATCGAGTGAACTCATTCTTTGGGTGGATTTGAGTGTTGTTTTTCATCATAAGCTTTCCTTGCTTCATCAGTTCATGCATCATGTCAATTTTAAGGAGTGTAAGCATTTTTAGCAACATGTCCTCCTTAATTCAGCAAGTGGCCAAATATGCAACGATGGAATATTTACTAATAACTTGCTTTTAAATCTTTATATTGCTCATTCCGAGACAGGTTCAAAGTGTTAAATGATTTAAATGATTTCTACAAGTTTTTCAAAAGACTTGCAAAGTTGAATTTGACATAGTGAGTTTAAAACAAGCAAAGGTGAACACCTGATATACTAACATATCCTGCTGATCGTTGAAAAAGAATGTTTCTTAATGCACAAAGTACCCGTTCATAAGTTTACATTTCCGAATTTGTAAGTACTTGGACTGAAACGTTTTTGTAGCCAAACCCTGACTATAGGCTGTTTTTGGATTTTGTAGATGTCAAACGCCGGTGACATGCTCGACAGTGAAACCATCTCATTTGTTTAAGACTAACTGATAATTTCCTAGCGCGTAACTGTAGAGGGCGCGTACAAAATTCACTACGACTGAGAGAAGGTATCAAGTGCCACAGTTGCGTGCAAGACAGCAACCAACTTGGGACACATGAAGGGGCGAAGAGTTTTCTGATAGGGATCCAAAATTTTTAAACTATTTCCAATAGTTTTGAACTATGTCCAACACATTTTTCCAAGGGGGCGAACAATTTTTCGGGGGGGCTTCGCCCCCTCTGCGCTCCCATTAGTTACGGGCCTGGTTGCGTGCTATATCTAAATTATTAACCCAGAAGAGTGGATTTGTTGAAATCCTCTTGCGTACCATTCAGTGGTCTTGTGAAACCCCAATAAGTTTGAAGCGTTAAGTTTGGATTTGAAACTTTTAACATATAATTGTGTCAAGGTTCTGACAACGTAAATTGTATTGCTCTACTTCATAGAAGACATTTTGTTCTCATTAGATGCAGATTCATATTTATAGTCAGTTTGCAGAAAACATTGGATTGACGCATTATTTAATGGCATAATTATCGGCATAGAAATTAGTAACATGTTAGCAACCTACCCACATGAGTGTTTATCGTGACCTGGCACGATTTCAGTATGGATTTTAATGAAAAAGCAATGTTTTCAGCTCTGCATTCTTTTTTTTGATGTGAAGCATGTGAAAAATTTGGTAGTTGTGATATGACTTTATCAGTGCTGTTTGGGAGAATTTAGTAAAATCACTTGGAACAAAATTAAAAATGTATTTTTACTGAAAAACCTAAATAGCAATCTTCATGATTTCTTTTTGGTAATGAATGTTTTAGAAAAAAAGATTATTGAATTAGCGAGATATAGGAAAGGAAACAAATGCACTTTATTTAAACGCTTAGCACTAGTTGCAGTAAAGCAAAGAAACACTTTATTGCAAGAAATGCCTAGACTAATTACCCCAAAAATGTAGTTTGCGAGCCAACAGCGTTATTCTCAAAGCATAAATAAGTATAAAAATCACTAAATGAGAAAATGAATAATCACGTATAAACAATTATCCAACTAAATCCAAGAATCAAAGGCACAAAATTGTGTGGGGTGCTTTTAACCATTCTAGATACCAAAAGCAAAAAACATCAGGGCAATAAAAGAAGTTTCAAGGCACAAAGTGCCAAGTTTTCTAGAAATAATCAAACTCTCAGTGATGGTAAAAATAGCAGTTATTTTTATTGTATTGAGATTAAGTTTTAAGATTGCACTGCGCTGCGTCTAATTATTTGGAAGGAAAAAATAATGTCAAGAAAAATCTTCCCATCAGCCTGAAGTCGGATATGATTTAATTGAGAATTGACTCAGTGCACACTTGCGCATGTCTCCGACATCTAAAAAGAACGCTATTTAGTACACTGCAAACAAAAGATAACCTTGTTTGACCTGCGCGAAAGAGGTAAGCGACCTATCCTTCTTGCTATATTGTGTACGTCGGCAATTTGGAGGCTTGGTATCGATAGCGTGATGAAATTTATCTCAAGCAAAACACTGACAAAACAACGTCTTGTGATTCGCTTTAATGTGCTATTAAAATAATATTCGTATGGTATGGTTTATTCATGCATTTTTGTGACTCAAATCACGAAATGACACGATGCAGCAGGAGGAAATACAATAACATCAAAGGTCACAAATTAATTTCATGTTGATAAAAATATAAAAACACCAGAAAGATCAGGTTTCGCAGTTTAATAGTCGTGTTCTAACAAGTTGAATTACAAAGGGTTGGCGAAAGACCACCTGGGTCAAGTTCCCAGACAGCCCTGCTGCTAACACAAACTACATTTTATTCAAAGACGTTTTACAAGTAGCAAAAAAGTAATAATAAAGCATCAAGTCAACGTCAGGTAAAATAAGCAAAAGAACAACAATAAAAACAGTGGAGAAGAGCATGCCTGTGTACAGAGGGAAGGTGGGGCGAGCAACTGTAGAGGAAAATGATAGGAGGGTAAAGAGGGGCATCAACACAATATTACAGAATGTGACAAGCATACAAAACGAAAATCAACAGGAATTCTGGCGAGATAGCAGGACGTTTTTATATTGTTTTGCAAATGAATAAGGCGGAAAAGATTTCAAATTGCCAGGAATGTCAGACCGAATTTTGGTCCAGTGACAAAAAGTTGGGGTCTTTTGAAACCCGATTTGGTGGGTATGGTGGTCAAGAGTGAAAAACCTACCTGCATGGGGATATGTTACACCACAGCGTTTCATAAAGGGAGTGTGGCGTGAAGGTATCCATATGTATTCAACATGAAAATGGCGATTGCGTATCATGACAAAAGAAGTGAATACGTCGTATTTTGTCGTGAATCGTGAGACACAAGTGAATTGCAAGACTATTGAGAACTGTGGGCAAGACTTGGGTCCAAAACCTTTCGTTATGAAAGACGTTTCCACCCCTAGTTGTGGGAGCTCTGGAATTTACACAGAAAGTAAACATCAGGTGACATGAAAGCTCAGCTTAATGTAGTAAGATATTTTGCAAGCAGACATGGGTTTTCCACTGCGTAACACTTCGTTTCACAAGTGCCATGTGTCGAGGTCTCGGTTGCATAACAACTCAGTTGACAGTACGACTATGTATAAACAGTTTGAATAAATAATTAGTCTCCATCCACAAAGGCGACGTAGTCGAAGCTATCAGGAAATTTGACACTCATAAAGGTAAATTTGACACTCATAAAGGTAACGCATGAATACATCAACCCAAGACCAGCGTGTTCCAAGCAAAGAACTACACGGCTGCAGCAGTCTGTTCAGCGGTTCTGTCAATAAAGTTCATCAGTTCATTGTTTTAAATTCCAAAAGAACAGATTGATTTTATTTAAAAGCACCGCAAAAAACAAACTATTTGCACGAAAACATCAAACAGAAACATGCCATTGCATTAACTCCTTCTAGCTGCCTGCTAATCACCATTTCAAGCAGTCACGTTTTTACCAACGTTTGACCAAGTGACAGGTACAAAATGAATATTTTGGACCAAATTCCGTTGCAATGATTGTTTGCAAACGAAGAGGAGGCTAAAAGTGCCATCAACCTATTTGCTTTTTTGCCAACCACGAGCGAAGTGCGAAAAACTGTTTGATGTATTGCAAAAATCGCTGATGTCCTAGGGCCTTTTTGCTACGCAACAAGTTTGCCGAAAATATTATCTCAGCAGGATTCCGTTAGAACGTCAGAAACGGAACTCTCTGGTGCAAACCTGCAAGGTGGTATCAGGACAACAGCCACCAGGACAACAGCCAACAGGACAACTGCCACCAGGACAACTGCCACCTAGGATAATGCGTTTTACACATCGCATACAAGCTATCAAATTAAATTTGCACTATCACGTTGGGACATGCAGAAGAGTGCTCGTGGCACGGCAGTTGGGAATCACTGTGCTGCGGTATTATTATGCGTCAATAAAGCGCAGAAAAATTGAGTTGCAGCTTTGCTGTTATGTAACTCAAAAATCAAAAGCTAAGGTAAAGCAATGCACAGAACGTAAATTGCATGGTATTTGCTATAGCAAACGTGTGTTATGAGTGCGTGGAGTTAATACGATGCAATGCATGAGAAAACTGTGTTGTAAAAAATTGAAAAAACGTATAAAAAATTAAGGTTTGCACTGACTTAAGAATGTTTATGAAGACATCGATGCGACATTCTCCAACCAAAATTATTAAAGTTGAATTGAAGGTTCTTTAAAATAGTCAGAGGACGAAGAAACTTTTGTTATACACGTTTTTCATTTCAAAATTTTTGATATGAAAGCAGCACCTTGTCAAGTTAAAATGGCTTTCTTCTTCTTCATCGTTTGAGCGAGTTCTTTCGATCCACTGCTAGGCCGCAAACCCGAAATACATCTCCGGACAGGTGTTGAGCAGCCATTCTATTGTTTCATCGTCTAGGACCGCCGCAGACCATGCACTCCATGGTGAAATAGCTAGCAATAAACGTAGAGAATTCACTATGTCCTAGGTCAGGCCTGCACAACATACGGCCCGCGGGCCACATGCGGTCCGCGAGATGTTTTCTTGCGAACCGCGAGAATTTTCTCAGTTGCAGAAAATGTTGCAAAAGCCCGACTTCGGATAATTACTTGTCCTTATAGAATTTCTTCCACACCACCACGAAATAGACTTTTGCGGCCCGTGGCGAATTTATGTTGATCAATTTGGCTCTTCGAGCTTTCTGAGTTGTGGAGGCCTGCTAGGTAGTTGTTCGGGTGGCGATTGTTTTATGGGTGGCAGTTGTCCTAGGCGGCAACTCTCCGGGTGGCAGTTGTCCACGTGACCATAGCTGTAGAACTGCACTGGTACTTCAGATGAAAGATTTGGTACAGAAAGTTTTTTTTTGAGACAGACGACCCTGGTTAACGAGTTCAAGTTCAAGTCGATTCAGACCTTGAGCAGATTTGCCCGAATATAAAAACTGGCAGTTGCCTTTGTTCGAATAATGCATCCAACATCTTCATGAACTTTTTGTGGCGTTAATGACAAAAGTTTCGAGAAACACGCCATTTCAAAAACAAAGAAAAGTCCTTATGACGTGTAGAAATGGTTAGAGCCACACATTAAAACAATAGAAGTACACCTGGATCGTGATCCTGAAATACTTTTTGAGATAAATGAATTGGTGTGTAGAATGATTAATGCTGGATTTTGAGAAGCCTCAACCATGTCTTAACCACCGAGCAGTGAGTTTGGTTTCTACCGCGAAGCACTTCATGCACTGCTAGCATTACATCCAATGCATTCACCCTTCCATTTTACTTTGTGTGGAAGTACTTTTCGAATTTTTGAAAAAACTACTGGATACGTGTTTGGTTCCATTATCACAAGCACGTTGAAACTTATTGACAGATATCCTACATTTTCTTGCCTATATTGTTTCAACGTTGAAATTTTATAGACATGGCAACTAAATGAAAGATCTGAATATATGTTGCTGGCACTGGGATATTTGTATGGGTTAGACGCAAGAAAACAGAATGTTTTCTGACTCGATATACTGACAAAAACAAGCAACTTCAGTGTCTGATCTTCAATTTCAAGATATGTGTTTTTGCTTGCAATCTCCATTTTACGATTTTTATGGCTGCAACACTTTTTGGGTTGACCGAATTGAGTCAAATTGGTTGAAATGTGCTCAGAGATTGGAAACGTAACAATAAAAAGTAAAAATGCGTTTTTAGGTTACAAGCAAAATGTAAACGAGTTTATTGGCTAAAAGGCTGATAACAAAGCTGTGAAATTTTATCTCTCCATATTTCTTCACAAAATCTCACAAAAATGGCACTTGATACTACAAAACGAGCCACAAACATGAATTCAGGTATTAAGGCATGTTCAATCTACAAACATTCTATAAAAAGAAAGAGCAATTCGTAACGACAAGCATTGTTTCATGTTACAAAAGGCCAACGTCTGAATGATTTCAAAATGTCTCTGCTTGCCAGTAAGCTTCCTTTTACATACCTTAAAACTACAAGTTTGCCTTCGGTTTTAGAATGCGAAAATTGCTCTAAAAATTTCACACCTGATTTTAAAATGATTCCGCCAATCAAGTTTTATTTCAGAAAGGAAAACGTGAAAGTAGAGTATGGGAAATTTGTTTATTTCAGGAAGAGCAGAATTTTACTGAAAACATACTTCCTGCATTACACACAACACATAAAAAAAGATTTTGGTAGAAATAACCAAACGGTTTAAGCAAATACCGTAACAGGTGAAAACTACTGATGGTAAACTTTCTGCAAAAATTTGACGGGTGAAAAACAGACATGTATCCAGCTCAACTTGAAGCAAAAATTTTGCAAATCACTTTTCATTATCATATTCAGTGCAGTAGCAGCTCAACTCTGTCCCCTCAAAATGCTTACAGGGGCCCCACTAATGGTGATTTATAAAAAAAGTTTTCGGCGTTATGCTACATCTCGAAGCCGAATGACGTTCAAAACAAAATATCTTAATTGCACACAGCAATTTGGCAGAACTAGGCCCGTAGCCAGGTTTTAAGGTTTGGGGGACCAAAATACGTTTTTAGGGGGGTAAGGTTTTTGTTTTTATCATGTTTAAAACAAATTTTTCTGAGCACAACAAAATTTGATGGGACACGAAAAAGATTTGGGGATGATTGCTCGCTAATGCCCCCCTGTGTCTGCTAGTCTTGGCAGAACCGTCACCAGAAAGTCTTCCACTGGGGGCCTTCATGTTTGTGAAGGGGGGCTAGACATTCTGAAATTTTATGTTTAATTCACAACATGAACAGCATTTGCAGACTGTGCAAATTAATTATAAATATTTTCCCGCAAATACCCATAATAGGCTCGTAGTTTCCAACTAAAATTTTTTGAACGAGCGTAACAAAGGAATTGGGTCCTAAAATCAATGTCATTTAATTGACGACGATTATTTAGAAATGTCGTAATGAAATGCAAATGTAAAAAATTGCAGGAAATCAGAATCAATCCTATCCTTTGGTTGTGAAAACACTATTACCGAAAGAGCAAACGTGAGGCCGGTCAAAGTGTATGCGGCGCGATGAATGTTTTCTTTCATTAGCTCAAATTGATAAACTTTACCGTGAGCTTAAGTGAAATGTGCTTATAAAACGTGCGCATTAGGCTTTTTACTGGCCGAAATACGCATGCATAAGCCGTACTGATGTCTGGATTTGTTAATCTCCTGGTGCATGGCATATGTTTAGATCAGCTATGTCCAACCCAACTGGCTTACTGGGCCAAAAATCATATCACTATCTCAACCAGGGCCGCACATTTTATGATATATTAACGAGGGCCGCACATTGAATGGCTTACTTTGACCTTAGCAAACTAAACTTCGCTTAAGTTAATACACTGAAAGCGTTCGAATCATAACTGCAATGGTAACAGACATGATAAAATGGCTCTGAGGACAACCTACATCAAAATATCAAATTAAAGATTAGCAACATAAGGACAGGTTGTCAGTACGTAGTTACTCCTGTTACAGTGAAGGCCTAAACTGGGCCGCACAAAACCTTCGACTGGGTCGCATGCGGCCCGTGGGTCGCGGTTGGACATAGCTGGTTTAGATTAATAACATTTTTCATCTCAAATCGCCTATAAATGTCAACAAATATAGACTGTAAGGCCTACGTGGACGCAACGGTTAACATTCATAATCCACTAACTGCACCACTCTGTTTTGGGACAACTTAGCAGTGATTTCTAAATAGACTCTTCTAACAACACAATTAACTCCATCTGGCTGTCTGGACAGCAGGCTGCGCAAATGTGTAACTTTGGTTGTAAGAACCAAACGTGTCTTGCTGCTATGCAGTACAAAATAAGAGAAGACCACCTGGGCTAGACATATCAAAAATTTTTACAACAATTACTACACAAAACACATTGATCTAGTGGACGTCTGACTTCTGGACGTACTAGACATGTAGGCAGGGCTGGATAAATGAACGTGAGGCCCGTCAGGGAAACGTCGTGACCGCGAGGACCCCGAAACGCTTAGCGCAACTGCGCAGTTCGCTCATGTCCGATCTTTTGCCTGCTGAGGCAGATGACCAGGGCTCCCACTGAGGGTTTTTTTCCATGGAGATCTGTTTTTTAGTCGACCTGGCTGTGTAGGTTTAATTATGAAAAATCGCGTTAAATCTGTTTTTTTTAGAAGTAATGAATTCATCAGCAACTTCAATGTGTTCAATAAAAAGAAAACTTTAGATTACAGTGTTTACATGGGCACATCAGGTGGGAAAGTGCACATATCGGATGAAGCAAAACGTGTTCAATCGGTTTCATATTCTCATATAAGATCATTGTCAGGGTTATATACAGCATCTCTCCACTTTTTATGGCTCCCTTCAAGGTATTTCGTGCGTAAATATTCCTCATTTTTGGTGAAAAATTTATTATCCACTCATATAATAATTTCCGAACCACAGCAAAATTCAGTACTGTGCCTTCAAAGGGGCCCAGAAGAGCAACTGCAATGTACAAGCAGGCTACTCTGCTTTCAAAGACGCCGCCAGCAACAACTGTAATGTGCAGATACTCTGCTTTACAAGGGCGCCCAACAGCAACTGCCTTCTGTAAGTACTCTGCTTTCAAAGGGACCACAATAGTAACTGTAATGTATGAGTCCTACGCTTTCATGGAAGCCCACAATAGCAAATGTAAAGTGTAAGTGGGCTCAATACGCTTTCAAAGGGTCCCTAATAGCAACGGTAATGTGTAAAGTACCTTGCTTTCAAAGGGGTCCAACAGCAACTGTAACGTATAAGTAGGCTACTTTGCTTTCAAAGGGGCCCCCAACAGCACTTGTAATGTGTAAATACCTTGCTTTCAAAGGGGCCAAAAGTAACTGTAAGTATAAGCACTTTTCTTTCAAAGAGCCCCCTAACTTCACTGATTTCTAGTGCTTCAGTATTTCAATTTGGGGGTCTAAGTTTTCTTTGAGGGGCTAAGTGGTGACTGGGCTGAATTTTGGGCCCCTGTAACAGCTTGTTCATCCCCAATTGAGGGGTACGGAGTGCGGCTGATACGGCTCTGGTCACATTAATGAGTAACATACACACCACATGCCCACCAAAAACTTTACTGTCACTTGAAAGCCCTAATTCTTATTTCACAACATTGTGATGTATCAAGTCAGAACCATTCAGTCAATGCACGTAAAACCATTAGCATTAAAGGGGTAGACATGAATTGCATTTTCTGTTGTGATCGATTTCACTAAACAACAAGAATCTGTAGCTGTAGCTTGCTTCGACTTAATTTCGTCAGGACCTTACTCGCAGTGGAAAACCTGTTTTTGGTACTACATTTTGCAGAATGCTTGACCTACTGTCAAAGATGTTTTAAACTCTTTCAAAATGTTGTTCGTAACGTTTTGTAAATGAGCAATATTCAAACTTGCGTCACCGAAACAAAATGCAAATAAAAAAGCACAATTCGAAAGAAGTTGCATCCTGCGCTGCAGCTGTAAGCTTCAAGTGTGCAGTTATGAACCAGATTTGCCTTTCTCAGCCTTCCTTGCACTTTGAGATAGGCAGGAACTGTTGCAAGCAAACAAGACCACCAGGCAGGGGCGCAGCCAGGATTTTTCTAAGGGGGGGGCTGAAGTTATGGAAGCAAAAGCCTTGTAAAGGAAAAATTGCTTGTGATTAGAATAGTCAAGAAAAG